>Ga0335085_10000114_pt1 | contig 259634 bp, 212 predicted proteins | sample Lox_Sample_45_FD_206712 | JGI IMG/M metagenome (GOLD analysis project Ga0335085, IMG submission 206712) | Soil microbial communities from Loxahatchee National Wildlife Refuge, Florida, United States - Lox_Sample_4.5 | ecosystem: Environmental > Terrestrial > Soil > Wetlands | place: USA... | reverse complement strand
TGCCGACGCGGCCCAGGCGAACGTGGCCCGCCTCAAGGAGCTGCAGAGCTATCAGACCGTGCGGGCGCCGTTTGCCGGCGTGGTCACGCTGCGCAACATCGATGACGGCGTGCTGGTGAACGAAGGCAATACCCTGCTCTACCGCGTGGCGCAGACCGGCCGGCTGCGCACCTATCTCAACGTGCCGCAGGCGGACGCCGACATGGTGCACGCCGGGCAGCAGGCCACATTGCAGATTCCCGATCTCTCCGGCAGGCAATTCCCGGCGACGGTCACTCGCACCTCGAGTGCGCTCGACCCTTCGAGCCGCACCCTGCTGGTGGAGGTGCAGCTCCCCAATCCGACCGGGCTGCTGCTGCCCGGCATGTACGCGCAGGTCGATCTCTCTGTGCCGCGCAAGGACCCTCCGCTGGTGATTCCCGGCGACACCCTGGTGGTGCGCGCCGACGGACCGCAGGTCGCCGTCGTGCAGCGCGACGGCATGGTTCATTACACGCGAATCCAACTCGGCCGCGATTTCGGCGACCACCTGGAAGTGCTCTCCGGATTGCAGGAGGGCCAGTGGGTCGCGGTCAATCCGAGCGACATGGTGCGCGAGGGTTCGAAAGTGAGACCGAGCTTCTCCGGGAAGCCGGCATCTGAAAAACAATGAAGTTCACAGGCATCCACCCGCAGACACAAGGACCTGCCCGTTTCCGGCGCATCTCCCGGGCGCTTGCAGCGGCGATGCTCGCCGCTCTTCTGGCGCCGCCGGCGCCGGGGCAACAGATTCCGCCGCTCCATTCCTCCGTTTCCTTCGATAACTCGCAGCGCATCCGCGACCTGCTGCGTGCCGGCAGCATCTACCTTTCGCTGCGGGACGCGCTGGCGCTGGCCATCGAAAACAACCTCGATGTCGAACTGCAGCGCTTCACCATTCCCGAAGGCGGCGCGGAATTGCTGCGCGCGCAGGGCGGCGGCGTAGTGCGCGGGCTGAATTACACGCTGGCGGAAGTGCCGGCCGGCGTCGGCGGTCCCTTGAGCCTGCTGGCGCTGAATCCGGCGGTGACCAACAGCGCTACAGCCGGAGCCACGGTGGCCACCAACGCGCTCGAACTGGGCGTGCTGGCGGCGCCGCAGGTCAACCTTTCGATGCAGGGCACCGTTCCGCAATCGGTCGGCACAGCGGTCCCGAACTACGATCCGGCGCTGGTGGGCATTCTGAACTGGGCGCACCAGACGAGCCTGCAAACCAATCCGCAGGCTTACGGCCAGAACGCGCTCGTGGCCAGCGGCGCAACCGCCAACGCGGGCGTTCAGCAGGGCTTCGCCACAGGCGGCCAGCTCTCGTTCAATTTCAACAACACGCACCAGAACATCAATGCGCTGACCACGGCGTACAACCCATGGACCGGGTCGAGCCTGGGTCTGACCGCGACGCAGCCGCTGCTCCGCGGTTTCGGCCCGGCGCTGAACCGCCGCTTCATTCGCATCGCCGCCAACGAGCAAAGGATTGCGAGCCTGCTCTTCCAGCAGCAGCTCATCGCCACCACGTACGGCGTGATCCGTCTTTATACCGATTTCGTGGCGCTAACCGAAGATGTCAAGGTCAAGCAGGAGACCGTCGCGGCGGCCGAGAAGCTGCTGTCCGATACGCAGGCGCAGGTGGAGGAAGGAACGCTGGCTCCCGTGGAGCTGACGCGCGCCCGCGCGCAGGTCTATTCGACGCGCCAGGACCTGATCAACTCGCGCGGCCTCCTCGAGGAAGAAGAGGCCATTCTCAAGAACGTGCTCACGCGGAGCCAGGATGCGGCTATTCGCGCAGCGCACCTGATTCCCACCGACTCGCTCAGTATTCCGCCGGCGGATCAGATCCGCCCCGAGCAGGACCTCATTGCCGCCGCCATGGCGAATCGCCCGGACCTCGGCCAGGCCCGGCTGCAGGTGCAAAACTCGATCATCGGGCTGCAAGGATCGAAGAACGCCACGCTGCCCGAGCTCGACCTGGTCGGCATCATGCAGAACAACGGCCTGTCGGGGCCGCTGACCGGCTTCGTGGGAGGATCCACGCCATCGCTCGGCGGCGGATATGGCGGCGCGCTCGGGCAGGTGCTGGCGCGCGACTATCCTACATACGGAATCGGCCTGCAGCTGACGCTGCCCATTCACAACCGCGTAGCGGAAAGCGATCTGGCGCGCGACGAAATCCAGGTGAAGCAGACGCAGATCCGCGTGCAGCAGTTGCAGAACCAGGCGCAGCTCGAAGTGGAGGACGCGCTCATCGCCATGCGCCGCTCGCGGGCTTCGTACGATGCCGCGGTGCAGGCGCGCAAATACCAGCAGGAATCGCTCGACGCGGAACAGACGAAATATGAAGTGGGCGCCTCGACGGCCTTCTTCGTGATCCAATACGAAAGCCTGCTGGCGCAGGCCAAGAGCACCGAAGTGGCGGCCATGAGTTCCTACATGAAGGCCAGAGCCGCGCTCCAGCGCGCGACCGGCACCATCCTGGACGACAACAATATTTCCGTCGACGCCGCGATCCAGGGCAAAGCAAAGTAACCGCGCGCTACTGCCCGCGTCCAGCGAAGAGCTGGTAGCCCGCCACGGCGATGAAGAGCACCGAAAACACCGGTGCATCCAGGCTCAGGGCCAGGGTCAGCACAATGTAGACCAGGCCGGAGAGCCCCACCACAAGGTCCCCGATCCCGCCGCGGCGCAGGCGCTTCAGAAAACGGCCGGCGCTACCCATATGGCGCCGCCATCCTGGCGCCCGGGAGCGAGCCGGGCTCATGCTGTCCCCTGCCGGCGCGCTTCCATAATCTTCTGCGCCCACTCCGCAGGCTGCGCCGACCCGAGGAACACGTGGCGGCCGCCGCGCAGAGTCAATTCCACCGCCTGGTTGCCGCGGGCAATATACGCCGTGCCGCGCCGTCCGGAGCGAATGCCATAACCGCCGAAATCGGCGACGGCGTCATAGGTCACGGCCCGCGCGCTCTCCACCTGCTCCAGCGGAATACGGCGGCGCTTCCACAAACCGTGCAGGCCGACTGCAATCTCACCGGGCCGCAGCTCGGTAATCAGCTTCACGGTAATCAGGCGGAAGTAGACCGCGGTGAGAAGAACGCTGAGGAAGATCAGCCCTCCATCGGAAGTCGGCGGCGAACCCCAGGGCTCGTGCCAGACGATCTGGCGCAGCGTGATGAACAGGGCCGCCGCGGGCGGGAACGCCAGAACGATGCGGGTGTGCCACTGTTTGAGCGACTGCGCTTCCGAAAACAGCACCTGTGCCCGGCCGCCCATGGGCGCGTTTACCGCAGCGCTCCCAGCGTATATTGCAGAGCGGCGAACTGGCTCTGATAGTCGTAGCGGGCGGTGAGGTCTTCGATTTGCGCCTGCGTGAGGTTCAACTGCGCCTGCGTCAATTCCACGACGGAGGCGAGTCCAAGATCGTAGCGGCCCTGCGCGAGATTGCGCGCCAGGTCCGCCTGCTGCACCATCTGCCTGGTGACTGCCAGCCGCTGAAAAGCGTTGGTTGCGCCCGCCCAGGCGGTGCGCACATCGCGCGCGATCGACTGTTGTTCGTTGCGCAGTTGCTGATCGGCTTCGAGCGCGCGGTAATGGGCCTCCTCTCTTTGGGCGGTAAAGAGATGGCCGTTGAAGATGGGGATATGCACATCTACCGCGGCCCCGCCGTACTCGCTCGGAATGACGCGCGGCAGGGTAATCTGCTCGATCCAGGGAATGTAGCCGCCGAGGCCGATCAGACTGACGGTCGGATAAGAAAGTGCGCGCTCGGCGCGCTCGTATTTGTATGCCGCGTCGCGACTCATGCTCAAGGCCGAGAGTTCGGGACGCTGGTTGAAGGCCTGGATGATGAGCGGCTCGGGATCGGACGGGGGGGTCGCGGGCAGCGGCTCTTCGGTCAGATCGTAGACCGCGTTCTGCTGCGCGCCCAGCGCCCGGGTAAGCTGTGCGTAGGCTTCCTGCACCTGGTCCTGCGCCTGGATCAAGAGCAGTTTGGCCTGCGACAGACTCACGTCGACGAAGCTCACGTCGACCTGCGACTTGAGATTGTTATTGAACAGCGCGATGATCTGGTTCACCACGGTCTGGCGCGCCGAAACCGTCTCCTGCGCCACTTTGACCGTGGCCTTGGCGCGGAGGACGTCGAAATACGCCTGGTCCACACCCAGAACTATGTCATACCGGGTGGCCAGGTAATTCTGCTGCGCCGCGCTGGCGTGCAGCCTGGCGGCCGCGAGCAGATCTCTGGTGCGGCCAAAATCGGTGATCAATTGCGTGATGGTGATTCCGTCGCCAAAACGGTTGAAGAGACGCGAGGCGCTCAGCGCTCCCGCGCCGATACGGGCTCCCTGGGAGGCGCCCGAGCCGGTGGCATCCCCGGCTACCACCGGATAGTAGGGAGCCTTGGCCTGAATCACCTCCTGCCCGATGGCGGAGGCCTCGTTTTGCGCAGCCATGACCTGCGGATGATTCTTCAGGGCCAGCGCCTCGGCCTGCTGCAGCGTCAGATTGACGCTGCCGCCGCCGACTTGAGCGAATGCAATCCCTGCCCCCGCTGTGGCGCATAGGATCGATATGATTTTGCGATTCATAGGATTTTACGCCGGGCCCTTCAGGCCCTCACCTGCCGCTCTTTTCCGCGGTATGCCAGCAGGTAAGCCGCCGGCACAATGAAAACCGTCAGCAGCACCGATACCGTCAGCCCGCCAATAATGGCCCGCGCCAGCGGCGCGTACTGCTCGCTGCCCGTGCCGAGTTTCAACGCCATCGGCACCATCCCGATGATGGTGGCAAGCGACGTCATCAGAATAGGGCGCAAGCGCACGCGACAGGAGGTGATCACCGCATCCGCTACCGACATCTGCTGTTCCTCGAGCCGATGCGCGAATTCCACGATCAGAATGCTATTGGACGCCGAAATGCCGACCAGCATCAGGACTCCCATCAGCGACATGACATTCAACGTGGTATGAGTCAAAGGCAGAATCACCAGCACGCCGATGAACCCCATGGGGATCGCAAGCATGATCAGCAGAGGATCTTTGAATGACCGGAACTGCGCCACCAGAATCAGATAAAGCAGCACCACCGCGATCAGCAGGCCCTGGCCGAAGCTCGCGAACGAGGTGTTCATCGCCTGCACCATCCCGCGCAGATTGACGCGCACGCCGGGGGTAGTGACCCCGTCCACCAGTTTGGTAATTTCACTGGATATTTTGCCCAGGTCCTCCCCCAGCGGCGTGACGTAGACATCCGTCACTCTCTGGATCTGGTAGTGGCTGATTTCGGTGGGGGTCTGCGTATTCTCTAACTTCACCACCGAATCCAGCGTGGTAGGCTGCTTCAGATTCGGCGCCCGGAGCGGGATATTCTTGAGGTCCAGGAAATTGTGGATCGAAGGCTGGCCGTGCTCGTAGTATTGAACGGTGAGGAAGTAGTCGTTGCCCGTCTTATGATCCACCCAGTAGTTGGGAGCGATCATGGTGTTGGAATTCAGGGCGGTGATGACGTTGTCGACGATCTCCTTCTGGGTCAAACCCAGTTCCGCGGCATGCACGCGGTCCACCACCATGCGCACCGCCGGATAGTTCAGGTCCTGCGGAATGTAGACCTCGCCGACGCCCGGCAGTTGACGGATCTGCGCTGCCAGATCCTGAGCGGTATCGAAGGTTTCTTGCAGGCTGTGGGCGGAGACCTGGACATCGATCGGCGCCGGAGCACCCATATTCAGGATGGCGTCCACCATCGAGCCGCTGCTAAAGAAGGTCCGGATGTTGGGATAGTTGGCGGCAATCGCGCGCCGCACCCTGTCCATATACTCGAAACTGCTGATCTTGTGTTTGTTTTCCAATTCCACCTGAACGGTCGCGGTGTATGGGCCGGTGTTGCTGGTATAGAGCGCCGAGAAATCGGGCACGATCCCGATGTTCGAAACGATCATGTGAAAATCGGACGGCGCAACGGTTCGGCGGATCAGGTTCTCCACTTTTGCCACATATTGTTCGGTCACTTCGATCCTGGTGCCGGTGGGCACTTTCAGATTGATGGTGAACTGCCCGGCATCGGTCATCGGGAAGAATGCCACGCCCAGGAAGGGATAGATCCCCAGGCTTGCGATGAACGCCAGCGAGAGCACCGCGACGGTTAGCACGGGGAAGCGTAGCGCGCGCCGCACCACGCGCTCATAGAAATCCAGCACATGGTTGAAGCCGCGGTTGAACCAGGCAGTGAATCCTCGGGCCTCATGCCCCTCCTCCGCATGATGCGCGGTGGTCAGGTATTTGGAGCAGAACAGCGGAATCACCGTCATGGCGACGAAGTAGGAAGCAAACAACGAAATGGCGACGGCCAGCGCCAACGCGGAAAACAGGAACTTACTCACACCGTAGAGGAGTGTTACCGGAAAAAAGACCACCACGGTAGTGAGAGTCGCGGCCATTACCGCCAGGCTGACCTCGGCGCCTCCCTGTTCGGCGGCAACCGGCGGCGAAGCGCCCATTTCCAGGTGCCGGTAAATATTCTCGAGCGAAATTACCGAGTTATCAATAATGCGCGACAACGCCAGCGCCAGGCCGCCCAGGATCATCGTATTAATGGTGCTTCCCATCAAGTTCAGCACCACGAAAGTGGCCAGGCCGGAAAGCGGAATCGAGAGGAAGACCGCGAAGGTGGCGCGCAGGCTGCCCAGGAAGATGAGAATCATCAGACTGGTGAGCAGCAGTCCGATCAGCCCTTCGTCGCGCAGCGTCGAGATCGCTTCCTTGACGAATGTCGATTGGTCGAATACCACATCGCGTTTCAGTTGTGGAGGAATATCGAAGAGCTTGGGCAGCATGTCGCGAATCCCCTGCACCACCTGAATGGTATTGGTGTTGCCGCCCTGCTTCATGATCGGCAGGTACACCGACCGCTGGCCGTCCACACGAACGATGTTGTACTGAATCTGGTTGGAGTCCTTGGCTTCACCCACGTCGGAAACAGACACCCATCGCGTGCCATCCGTCTTGATAGGTACGTTGTTCAGCTCCTTCACCTGATCGACCAGGCTGTTGGAGTAGACGAAGTAATCGTACGGACCCACTTTCACGTCGCCCGCGGGAAGAATCAGGTTGTTCTGGTTGACCGCATTCACCACATCCATCAGGCTCAACTGCCGGGACAGCAGTTTGTACGGATCCACGTACACCATCACCTGCCGGTACTTGCCTCCGAACGGCGGCGGAATCTCCGCTCCATTGACGACGGCGATCTGGTTACGGATGGCGAACTGCCCGATGTCGTGAAGCTGGGTTTCGTTCAGGCCCTGCCCCTTCAAGGTGACCAGGCACACCGGCAGGCTGGAGGCATCGAACTTCAGCACCACCGGCGGCAGGGTTCCGGGCGGCAGGCGCTTCAAATCGGCCAGGGCGAGGTTCGACAGCTCCGTCACATCCGCATCCGCGCTGGTTCCGGGCTGAAAATACGCTTTGATGATGCTGACGCCCGCCAGCGAACTCGATTCCATATGATCCATGCCGGCGGCCAGCGTGAAGAAGCGCTCCAGCGGATCGGTGATATCGGTTTCGATGTCTCCGGGCGGCATCCCGGAATAGAAAGTCGCCACGACGACTTCCGGAAGATTGATGGTCGGGAAAAGATCTACCGGCATCTGCAGCAGGCTGGTAACTCCAATCACCATCAGGGCTAGGCACACGACGATGATGAAGTACGGATTGCGAATCGAAAAACGAGACATTCGGAATTCCCTCGGGGCGCCTTACTGGTTGCTTTCCGGCTGGTATTGCACGACCTCGACCGTTTTCGGCTTGACCTCGGTGCCGGCTTTCAGAGCACTGCGGTCGCTCACCACCACGCGGTCGCCTTCATTCAGCCCGCTGAGGACTTCGGCGTCGTTGGCGGTTTGGAGACCGAGCGTGATCTTGCGGTCCTCCAGCTTGTTGTTCATGTCCACCATGAAGACGCTCGCCTCCGTGCCCGTCTGGGTCACGGCCTGCAGCGGGACGACCAGCGCGTTATTCTTGCGCTCCAGTGTCAAAGTGGCTTCGGCGTAGAGCCCCGGCATCAGGACGTGCGAAGGGTTCGGCACATCCACTTCCGTGTGCATGGTGCGTGTGTCTTCCGCGACATCCACGGAGAAGCGCTTCACCTCGCCCGGAAAAACGCGATTCAAAGACGGAACCCGCACCTGCACCGCGTCGCCGATTTTGATGAACCTGACGTACGATTCCGGAACCGGAATCACGAGCCGGAACTTATCCTCCTCGGAGAGCCGCACCAGCGGCATGGCCTGCGTGCTCGAGTTCGTGCCGGCCTGCATCAGGGTACCCTTGTTCGCATACCGCTGCGTGACGACTCCCGTAAACGGGGCGGTGATCTTCGAATAATTGAACAAAACCTGGTCCTGCTCCTGCTTGGCCTTGGCCTGGTCGAGCTGGCTTTGGGCCGCCAGCAGCGCGGATTCGCCCGCTTCCAGTTGCGCTTCGGCTGCCGCATCCTTTCCCTGCGCGTCGTCGATCTCCTGCTGCGCCACCAGGTGCGGCTGTTTCTCGTTGACGCCGTTCAGCCGCGTATATTGCAGGTGCGCCACGTTGTACTGCGCTTTGAGGGCACTAACTTCGTGCTGCGCGTGCGTGATCTGGTCATTGGCGCGCTGCACCGCGGCCTTATCCTGGGAGATCAACTGCTCCAGTTCTGGAATCTCGAGCGTGGCCATTACTTCTCCCTGGCTGACGCGGCTGCCGTAATCCACGCGCAGATCGGTAAGGTATCCGGATTCCTTGGCGTAGACGTCGATCTCCTGGAAGGGCACCAGTTCCGACGAAACCGTGAGCTGCCTTTCAATGGGCTTCAAAACAGCCGGCGTCACTCCGACAACGGGAACAGCGGATTCCGGCGGTTCTCCGCTGCTGGCGTCCACGCGGCTCTTCGAACAGCCGCCGGCGATCACCAGTGTCAGGAACAGTGGCAGCGCCAGGCCAAAACGGCCGCTCTTACAAGTGGAATCGAATTTCATTTGCATTTTTGGTTCTCTGCATGTTGGCGGATGGCGGCGGAAAGCCGCTCGATCGAAAAGTGGCCGTCCAGGCACGCCTCGATAAACGCGCTCTCGTCGCGCAGCAACTTGTCCGCGATGGCCGGCAGCTCGGGGATGGCTTCGTGGGGCACCAGTTGCACGCCGTGAAGGTCGCCGTGCAGCACATCTCCCGAGCGGATCTCCAGGCCTCCGATCTCGACAGGTTGCCCGAAATCCACTACGTGCGCGTAAGCGTGAGACACCGCGGCACTGCCGGCGAACAACTGGAAGCCGAGCGGTTCGATGCCGCCCAGATCGCGCACCGCGCCGTTGGTGACGTAGGCCAGGCAATCCAGCGCCCGGCAGATTCTGGCGTGCAGTTCGCCGAAAAGAGCGCCCACTCCCGACGGATGGTCGGCGTCCTGCAAAACCACGATGCGCGGCCGCGGAATACTATCCACAAAACGCCACCACTCGATGTGGTCGTAATAGCAGTGGCCGTGAATGGGCTGCGTCGCCGAGCGCAGGCGCCCGGTCACCGCGTGTCCGGCCACCGGCGGCAGCTTGGGAAACACGCAGCGGACGCCGCGCTGGATGAACCCTTCATTGCGCGGCCGAACATTCAGCGTCTCAATCGCGTTCGACAGCGTGCATGAATCGAAACGTCGCAGCGCCTCGATTTCCGATAGCGTAATACCGTTTTGAGACATAATCCGGAATGAAAAGCTCGGTCGGCAGGCTGCACCCGCAGCCGGTTCCCATGGGTCTAAAACAGCATCGTATCGGCTCCCTCGAGCCCCAGACATACCCCCCTCACGGTAATTTGCCCGGAAAAGCAAAGGAGGGGTAATCCCGGCTATCCGATTTGCGCCGCGCCCCCTTGCTGCCGCGCGATGACGCCCTTGCGGATGGCGTACAGGATCAGATCGGCCAGACTGTGAAAATTGAGTTTCTGGAAAATATGCTGGCGATGGGAAATCACCGTGGTGGGGCTGAGATCGAGCAGCGTGGCAATGTCCTTGTTCGCCTTGCCTTCGGCCAGCAGTTGCAGAATCTGCCGTTCGCGCCCCGTGAGCAGGTCGTATTCGTCCTCCACCTGGGTGGCCTTCAGGTAATGGAGGTAATCGTCCGCCAGCATCTTGCTGACCGTGGGACTGAAATACGCCTTGCCTTGCACCACCGCCCGCACCGCATCCACAATTTCCGATTCCACGGAACTCTTCAGAACATAACCTCGCGCGCCGACTTTGAGGGCGCTCAACAAATAACAGTCGTCGGCGTGCACCGTCAGCATGACGAGCTGCACCTCGCGCAGCTTGCTGGAAATGCGGCGGGCCGCCTCCAGCCCGTTCAGATTCGGCATGCTGATGTCGAGGATGGCGACGTTGGGCGCTTCCTGCTCCGCCAGGCTCACCGCCTCCGCGCCGTCGGCCGCCTCGGCGACAATGTCGAAGCCCGGCTCGCTGGCCAGAAGAGCGCGAAGGCCGCGGCGAATAATGGCGTGATCGTCCGCTATGAGGATCCGAACCGAACCCATAGGTGCGACCGTTCCACGGTGCTGGTTGTTATGGTACGCTCCCGCCGCTTCTGCAGGACATACCACGATCAGAGTATTTTTCCCGGGAAAGTGCGGGGCCCCCGGGGATCGGCATCCTCACGAAAACCCGCGGAAATACGATACTTCGGGAATACGATCCGCACCCGAACTGTCTTACTGTGGGAACAAGTAATAGCCCGGGCGGAGCGTCTGCGGCGTGTAGAAACTACTTTCCTACCGGCCACACGGGGACGTTCCCGCCCGGGAGAGAATCCGGAGAAGACGCCGCTATTCCCGCGAGCCGATGGAGCAGCCGCAGGCCGGGTTTTCCTCCTGCAGCGCCCTGCGCTCCAGAAATGCCTCGTGACCGATCCGGATCAGCCTCCCCACCACCTTGAATTCGAACGGCTTGCGGACGATGCCGCAGGCGCCATACGGGAAGACATCGCAGGGAAACGAGCGGTCGGCAACCACCAGCATGGTCACCAGGGAGTGGGTATCGCGCAGGAGGTCCAAAGCGCTCAGCCACGTGCCCCCCTCAAACACGACATCCGCCAGCAGGACCGTGCTCTTCGTAGTTCTGAGAAGACAGGCGGCCTGGCAAAGACTCCCGGCGTGGTGCATTCGCACACCCGCCAGGCGAAAAACATTGCGCAAAAATGTGAACTCGGAGTTCTGCGAGCTCAGCACCACGCAGTCGATGGGTCCTTGGGGTTGCAGAGCCGGTTGATATCGCATAACGGTCGCTGGCGCGTGTCGCCTTGCTTCACACGCCAGAATATTTTAACCCGCGCCGCGCAAAGAATACTGCAAATCGGGGAATGCGGCGAAATTCGTGGAGGAAATCCGGCATTTCCTTCCAATCGCCGCGAAGTTCCCGAATTTCGTATCCACCTGTCAGTGCTGTCTTTGCAGGAACTGCTTGATCCCCTGGTCCGCCTGGCCCATGGCGCGTGCCAGCGTGGCCTTGGCCACGTTGTGCGCGTACAGCGCGGAGATCAGATCCTGCTCCGCCGCCGCCACCGACTCCTGCGCCTGCACCACCTCGACCGTGTCCGCCACCCCGGCGGCGAAGCGGTCGCGCGATTGCGCCAGCGTGTCCCGCGCCAGGTCGCGATTGCTCTGCGCCACCGCGACCTGCTGTTCCGCCGATTTCAAATCCAGGAACGCCGAGCGAATCTCCGCGTCCACGCGTCCCCGCAGATCCTCGTACTCGGCGCGCCGCTGATCCAGCGCCGCCTGCGCCTGTTCGATATCGCCTTGAATCCGGCCGCCCTGCCAGATGGGAAACCGCACCGCGCCGCTGAGGCTGAACGTTCCGTGGGAGCTCGTAGGGTTGACCCCGATCAACCCGTAATCCGCCGAAATCTCCGCCGTCGGCAGTTTCTCCTCGCCCGCGGCCTTACGCACGATTTCCGCCGCGTGCACGGCCGTCTGCGCCGCCTTCAGGTCCGCGCGGTTGGTATAAGCGCGGTTCAGCGCCTGGTCCAGCGTGATGCCGGTGAGCGGCGCGTACGGCACGGTATCGCTCAGCGTGAAAAGCTGCCCCGGCGGCAGACCGATCAGGCGGCCGAACTGGATCTTCTGTTTCGCATAATCGTTCTCCACGCTGGTGAGCCGCTGCTGGTCGGTCTGCAACTCCACCTGGCTGCGGGTGACGTCGATGCGCGGCGCCACCCCGGCGCTGTGCCGGTCCGCGGCCTGCTGGTAAACCGCCTGCGCCGTGTTCACCTGGGCGCGCACCGACTCAATGCGCGCCGCCGAGGCGATGATCTGCAGGTAGGCCCCCGTCACCGCCAGCACCACCTGGTCTCGCGCATCCTGCGCCGCGAACTGCGTGGCGCTCACGTTCTCCCGCGACGCGCGGAAATTGTTCAGCCGGGTGAGATCGACCACGGATTGCGTCAGTCCGGCGCGGAAGTCGAAATAATGATACGGACCGATTACCGTGGGGATGCCGGAGAGTCCTTTGACCGTCGAGAATCCCAGGGCCGCCAGGTCCGTCTGCTGATCCACGCCCACCAGACCGCCCGAGATCTGCGGAAACAGGTTGGCCCGCTGCGTTCGCTCCAGGCCCTCCATCTGCCGGACGGCGTGCTGCAGCCCGAGCGGCCCGAGGTTGTACTGCAGCCCGCGCCGTACCGCCTCGTCCAGCGAGATATTCATCGCCGGTCCCGGCGTCTGTGCCGATGGCGTGCTCCCCTGGTAGGCCCCCTGCACCTGCACCGAACTGTTCAACGTGTTGACGCTCTGGGTTCCGCCTGGAGCCGTATTCTGCACCGTGGTCACGCTGCCCGCCTGCCCGGAGCGGCCGGAAAGCGGCACCTGCACCGCGCGCGTCCCAGCCGGCACCGATTCCGGCGGCACCTGTGCCGGCAGCGCACCGCACAGCGCTGTTCCAATCCACACAGCGATGGCCCCGTGCACCTTTTTCTGCATTCGTATCTCCTCTCGCAGTCGTTCAAGCCCTCTTCCGGGCAGTTTGCCGGTCCGCGCCGATCCCTCCCCACAGCAACTCGACGGCGAACCCCACCTCGTCGCGCGCCCGCATTTCCTTCCATCCGAGCAGACGGCGCTCCGTCAATCCGCGCGCCACGTCGAAAATGGCGGCCGCCACCGGACCCGTCGGACCGGCGCGCAATTCCCCGCGCGCCATGGCGTCTTCCACCTTGCGCGCCATCGCACGGAGGTTCTGCCGCGACAGCTTGCACAATTCGCTGCGTGGCGGCGTTTTTACGAACATATTGCCGTACTCCGCCAGGTAAATACGGAGAAAGTCCTCGTGGCCTTTGCAGTATTCGAGTCGCGCCGTGAGAAAGGCAGTGACTTTTTCGCGGAAACTCGGAGCCCCATCCATCGCCGCCAGCGCGCGCTCCGCCATTTCGCGCACATCGCGCGCCAGCGCCGCCTGGTAGAGTTCCCCTTTGGATTTGAAATAAAGGTAGAGCGTTCCCTTGGCAATGCCGGCTTCGAGGGCGACATCGTCCATGGCCGTTTCCGCGTAGCCCAGGCGCGAGAACACGGCGCGCGCCGCGTCCAGAATCCCCTGCCGCTTCCCCTCGCTGACTGACTGGTCAGTCATATGTTCCAAGGTAGTGGACGCGCACGGCCCGTGTCAACGGGCCAGTGTGCGCGTACATACCAGGGCCCTACTGCCGCACGGAGAGGTATGCGCCCGTCGGCGTGGAGATGCTTCCCAGCGCCAGCGATATCGGATAATCGCCGTCCGCCAGGCCCGGCGGCACTACGATGTTGAGTTGATACAGCCCCGCCGTTCCCGGCGAGACACCGGCATACAGAACCTGGTCCGAAGTGAGCGGCGCCGTTCCCAGTCGCACCACCGGCGGCGTCACCGTGGACGCAATCGCAGACGGCGCGGCTCCGGGCGCAACCGCCGGATTCGTCGGCCCGAGCGAAACCATGTAAATCGTCAGGACTTCGCCCGGTTTCGCAGGCGCAAAAGTCAGGCCGGGAATCAGGCCCGCCGCACCCACGTAAGCGCCAGTCGCCGCGTCCACGGCAATCACCGGGTTCTGTCCCGTGGCCGTCTTTGTCCAGAAGAGGAATTCGGGTGCCGCCGCCGCCGTGGGCGCCGTTTGCGCCGCGCTTTGCAGCGCCAAGGCCGTGCCGCAGCCGGTGGTCACCTGCACGCTCACGTTGCCGCTCGAAGGCAGCACCGGCACCTGGAAATTGATCTGGCCCGGACTCACATATGTGATAAACGCCGGCGCCCCGCCCACCGTGACGCAAACGCCCGCGAGGTTCGTCGGCAGAGAGCCGTTGACCATGTCGGATGCCTGCACCGTTCGCGACGTCCCGGCAGGCGCGAAGTTCGAGCCGTAAATGCTCGCAAAACCGCCCGTCGATAAAGCCGTCACGGAAGGAATGCTTCCGCCGCCGCCGGTAATTCCTCCGGCGCTGATGGTCGGCAAAGGCACCGCAACCGTCGCGGTCAAGTGGAAGACCACCGGCGTCAATCCCGCCGCCGTGGCTGTGACCACCACCGGCCCGGCGGTGCTGCCGAGCGTAACACCGACCCCGGCTGTTCCGTTGACATCCGTGGTTGCCGTCGCCGCGCTCAGCGTCGCCGTGCCCGAAGTCACTGCGAACGTCACCGGAACGCCTGTCACGCCCACTCCCCCGCGAAATGCCATCTGCACCGTCAAGGGCGTCGTCAAAGTGCTTCCGGCGGCGCCCGACTGGCCATCTCCCGCGCCGATCGTCAGCCCCGAAGGCGTGTCCAAAACCAGCTCGCGGATGCGGCTGTTGTCATAGTCGGCGAAGTAGAGGTCGCCGGCGCTGGTTACCCACAGCCCCATCGGAGTGTTCATGGAAGCGTTCGTCGCCAGCGCGCCATCGCCCGAAAAACCGGCATTGCCCGTCCCCGCAATCGTCGCGATGGTGTTGGCGGACTGATTGACCTTGGCGATGACGGCGAAGTTGCTCTCCGATACGTAGACATTCCCTGAGCCATCCACCGCCACTCCGGAGGGCGTCCCGATATATGCGGCGTTGGCTCCCGAGCCGCTCGCGCAGCACGTCGTAATCCCCACTACCGAAGTGATGATGCCGTTCGACACCTTGCGTACACGGTGGTTCGATATGTCCGAGATATAGACGTTCCCGCTGGAATCCACCGCCAGTTCTCCCGGATAGTAAAGCTTGGCCGCCGTCGCCAGAGATCCGTCGCCGCTATAGCCGAACTGCTCCGTGCCGGCGAAAGGCGTGATGACTCCCTGCGGCGAAATCTGGCGCACGCGGTTCGCCAGCGCATCGGAGACATACAGAATTCCGGTGGAATCGAGCGCGATGCCGTACGGGTAACTGAACGTTGCTGCCGTCGCCTGCCCATGGTCGCCTGTGTCGCCATAGGTGCCGGTTCCGGCTACGGTCGAAATCACGCCGCCGGTCGAGATCTTGCGCACTACCAGGTTTTCGCTGTCGGCGAAATACACATTCCCGCTGGCGTCGATTGCCAGTTGCGTCGGTCCGCAGACCGCGGCCTGTATCGCGGCTCCGTTATCGCCCGTGTACGCGCAAATGCCCGTTCCGGCGACCGTCGTGATGTTGCCGAGAGCATCGATCTTGCGAATGCGGTTGTTGGCGCTATCGGAAAAATAGAGGTTCCCTTTGCTGTCGCCGGCAGCATGCATGGGCAGGTGGAGGAGCGCCGACACGGCGCGGCCGCCATCTCCCGCGAAGTGGGTCGCGCCGGCGATGGTGTTGATGTTTCCCTGCGCCGTGATTTCGCGGATGCGGTCGTTATCCTGATCCGCAACGTAGAGGTTGCCCGCGGAATCCAGAGCGATCCCGTCCGGAAAATCGAGCTGCGCCTTCGTGCCCGCGCCTCCATCGCCCGAGAATCCCGCTGTGCCTGTCCCGGCAATCGTCTTGATGTTGGTTCCGGTAATCACGCGGACGCGGTTGTTGTCGCTGTCCGCCACATACAGGTTTCCCGCCGAATCCACCGCCAGCCCCGGCGTGCTGCCGATGGCCGACTGCACGGCCGGCCCATCCACAACCGCCGTTCCCAAACCTGCGACCGTCGAAATAATTCCCGAAGTGTCTACCTTGCGGATATCGAATTCCTCGCCGATATACACATTGCCGGTGCTGTCCACGGCCACTGAAACCGGATAAGCCAGCCGCGCCTGAGTGGCCGCGGCATTTCCCAGTGTCCCCGGAACGCCGGTGCCGGCGATTGTCTGGATCTTGCCATCGGGAGTCACCATACGAATGCGGCAATTGTCTGTGTCGGCAATATAGATGTTTCCCTGCGCATCCAGCGCGATGCCTTCGGGCGCGGCCAGTTTCGCCGCCGCAGCCGGACCGCCGTCGCCGCTATAGCCATAGGTCGTCCCGGCTATGACACTGACTCCGCCCGAGGGAGTGATCTTGTAAACACCCACGCTGCCATCCACCGCGTAAACGTTGCCGCTCACATCCACGGCAACATCATAAGCAGTGATGCCCGCAATGGTGCTGATGATGCCGTCCGGAGTCACTTTGCGAATTCCGTGCAAATCGCCGTCCGCAATGTATAGGTTGCCCTTGGAATCACGCGCCACGCCGGACGGAGATTCCAATAGCGCGGCGGCAGCCGGGCCGCCGTCACTCGACGGATAAGAGCCGGCGATTGTGCGCATCACATAGGGGTAATTCGATTGGCCGTACAGCGCTGTAGCAAGACACAGAACGGTCAGTGGCTGCAGTACGCGAACTGTCATATTCCGTACAGTTATAGCAGTCTGTAACTAGTTTGACAAGTCTCGGTGGACTGAGAGAGCCGTACTTGTCACTCGATCGCTCGGACTTATCCGCCGGCGATCGCTCCGATGATCAGCAGAGGCTCCTTGCCTTGCGCCACCACGTCAGGAAGCGCCTTGTCCGTGGATTCGTGCGACCAATCTTCTTCGCACGCGAAAAAACGGACAAAGGCGCGCCGCTCGTGAGTGACCTGGTCGCGGATGGTGCCGCACAGCATCGGGTACTGCGCCTCCAGCGCGTCCAGTACGGCAGCGATGGTCGCCGGCCCTTGTATCTCGACGGTGACCTCGCTGCCCGTTCCCGCCAGGTTGCGAAGATGCGCGGGCAGCATGACACGAATCATTTCAGCGTCTGGACCTCGATCGAAAGCACGGCCGGCAGGTCGTGCGCCAGCGCCGTCCAGGAATCGCCCGAATCGGCCGAAGCGTACACCTGGCCGCCGGTGGTTCCGAAGTAAATGCCGCAGGAGTCGAGCGAATCCACCGCCATGGCGTCGCGCAGCACGTCCACGTAGCAATCGCTCTGCGGCAGCCCCTTGCTCAGCGGCTCCCATTCGTCGCCGCCGGAGCGGCTGCGATAGACGCGCAGTTTTCCTTCCGGCGGATAATGCTCCGAGTCACTCTTGATCGGCACCACGTAAACCGTTTCGGGTTCGTGGGCGTGCACATCCAGCGTGAAACCGAAATCCGTCGGCAGGTTGCCGCTCACTTCGCGCCAGTTGTCTCCGGCATCGTCGCTGCGCATCACGTCCCAGTGCTTCTGCATGAAGAGGACTCCGGGACGCGCCGGGTGCATTGCCACGTGATGCACGCAATGGCCGACCTCCGCGGTCGGGTCGGGGAGATATGGCGAACTCAGGCCCTTGTTGATCGGCTTCCAGCTCTCGCCGCCGTCATCGGTGCGAAAGGCGCCGGCTGCCGAAATCGCGATGTAAATTCTCTTCGGGTCGCTCGGATCCAGAATGATGGTGTGCAGTCCCAGGCCGCCCGCGCCCGGCTGCCACCGCGGCCCCGACCCGTGCCCGCGCAGGCCGGAAAGCTCCAGCCACGTGGTACCGCCGTCGGTCGTCCGGAACAGCGCTGCGTCTTCCACTCCGGCGTAAACCGTATCGGCATCGGTGAGCGACGGCTCGAAATGCCAAACCCGCTTGAATTCCCACGGATGCGGCGTGCCGTCATACCACTGATGCGTGCCGGGAACTCCGTCGTAGACGAATTTGTTGTTCATCGGCTCCCAGGTTTTGCCGCCATCGTTGGACCGCTGCACCACCTGCCCGTGCCATCCGGTCGATTGCGACGCGTAAATACGGTTCGGATCCACCGGCGATCCCTTCATGTGGTAGATCTCCCATCCGCCGAAGAAGGGTCCGCTGATGTCCCATTTCTCACGCTTGCCGTCCGCTTCCAGAACGAACGCGCCTTTGCGCGTCCCCACCAGCACTCGAACTCCACTCATGTCCACTCTCCTTCCAGGCTCTTCGATACACTAGCAATCGCCGCCGCGGTACCGCAAGCCCGAATGTCTCTCTCAGGTACGACGAACGGGCCTCGCCGAAATCGACACCCCGCGCGTGTTACACTTTGTCACTGTGAAGCTTGGGGTGGTGCTATTCCAACTGGGCGGCCCGGATTCCGCGGAAGCCATTGAGCCGTTTCTCTATAACCTCTTCTGCGATCCCGACATCGTCGATTTTCCTTTCGCCCGGATCGCGCGCCAGCCCCTGGCGAAGCTGATTTCGACGACCCGCGCCCGCCACGTGGCGAACCATTACGCCGCGATCGGCGGACGCAGCCCGATTCTGGAACATACCGTGCGGCAGGCGCGGGCGCTTGAAACCGAACTGCGCCGCGAATTCGATGCCCGCGTCATCGTCGCGATGCGCTACTGGAAGCCTTTCACCGAAGAGGCGGTTCGCGAGCTGGAGCAGTACGCCCCGGAGGAAGTGGTGCTGCTGCCGCTCTATCCGCAATATTCCCGAACGACCACCGGCAGCAGTCTCAACGAATGGCGGCGCCAGTGGCGGAAGCCGGACGGCGATCCGCCGGTCCACACCATCGACTGGTTCCATACCGACCCCGGCTACCTGGAGGCCTTCACCGCGCAGGTGAACGCCACGCTGGCGCAGTTCGAAGACGCCTCCGAGGTCGACATGATTTTCAGCGCCCACAGCGTTCCGGTGGCGGTCATCGAGGCCGGCGATCCGTATCAGCGGCAGATCGAAGAGACCGTGAGGCTGGTGTGGGAGCGCGGCGCGTGGCCGGGACGGCATCATCTTTGCTACCAGAGCAAGGTAGGAGCCTCCAGGTGGCTGCGGCCTTCCATGCACGAAACGGTCCGCCGTCTGGCCGCGGAAGGGCGCAAGCACATTCTCGTGGCGCCGATTTCCTTCGTCTCCGATCACGTGGAGACGCTCCACGAAATCGAAATCGAACATCGCGAGCAGGCGCGCGCCCTCGGCATCTCCGATTTCCGTATGGTGCCTGGTTTGAACGATTCGCCGGCTTTTATCGCGGCGCTCGCGGGACTGGTGCGGTCGCGGGTGGCCCCGCGCTGCGTGCGCGGAATCGCGTAATCGGCGTCCGGCAAAAATTGTGTGCGCCCGGCGGCCGCTTTCGCGTTATCATTTCAGTTGACTCCCCCGATTGAAAACCTGAGCGTACTGTGAATTCCACACAATATCCTGTCATTCTGGAAACCGATCTGAACGGTATCGAACGGTACGGCCGCGGGAAGGTCCGCGACGTGTACAGCGCGGACGAGCGGCTGCTGATCGTGGCCACAGACCGGATTTCCGCTTTCGATTACATTCTGCCCACGGGCATTCCCGATAAGGGCCGGGTGTTGACGCAGCTTTCGATTTTCTGGTTCAATTTTCTCCGCGAGCTGACGCCGACGCATTTTCTGACTGCCAACGTAGACGAATATCCCGAACCTCTCCGCAGATTTCGCGATCAGCTCCAGGGCCGCTCCATGCTCGTGAAGCGGGCGAAGATGGTGGAAATCGAATGCGTGGCCCGCGGCTACATCTCCGGCTCCGGCTGGAAGGAATACAAGGCCAACGGCACCGTCTGCGGGATCCGGCTGCCGGCGGGACTAAAGGAAAGCGATAAACTGCCCGAGCCCATTTTCACGCCGGCCACCAAAGCCCAAAGCGGCCACGACGAAAACATTTCCTTCGAGCAGACCGCCTCGCTCATCGGCACGGAACTCGCCGCGCGGCTGCGCGACCTGACGCTTTCCATTTACGATCGCGCGGCGCGTTACGCGGAAACCAAAGGCATCATCATCGCCGATACCAAGTTCGAATTCGGCTTCGTGGGCGAGGAGCTGCTGCTGGGCGACGAAGTCCTGACGCCGGATTCGTCGCGCTTCTGGCCGGCAGAAAGCTACAAGCCGGGCGGCCCGCAGTTCTCTTTCGATAAGCAGTTTGTCCGCGACTACCTCGAGTCCATTCACTGGAACAAGCAGCCGCCTGCGCCTCCGCTGCCGGAGGAAGTCGCCGCCAAAACCAGCGAGAAATACCGTCAGGCGTATGAGGTGCTGACCGGCCGCGAGTTATGAACTGGCTGGATTTTGTCCTGCTGATCATACTCGTCTGGTCAGTCGTGACCAGTTTTCGCAAAGGTATGTCGCGCGAGGTGATCGGGCTGGTAGCGGTAGTTCTGGGCCTGCTACTGGGAAGCTGGTTCTATGGAACGGTAGGCGCATATCTGCTACCGTATTTGAGTTCGCGTCACGCGGCAAATCTCGCGGGATTTTTCCTGGTGTTTGCCGGAGTAGTAATCATCGGAGGCGTGTTGAGCGCGGTGCTGGGTAAGTTCCTCCGCGTAACAGGGCTTTCCTTCTTCGATCATGCGTTGGGCGCGGGTTTCGGTTTCGTCCGCGGTGTGCTGATTTCCGTGGCGCTCATCATGGGGATCATGGCGTTTTCGGAAGCCGACCGCCCGCCGGCGGCCGTGGTGCATTCCCGAATGGCGCCTTACATGGTGGATGCGGCGAAAGTCTTCGCGGCCATGGCGCCCCACGAACTGAGGGAAGGCTTCCACAAAACCTACGCCCAGGTCAAAGAGGCCTGGAACGCGGCGGTCAAACGGGGAATCCAGCAGCGCCCAAACACGGGTAAGGAAGAGAATGAAAAGCGAATTTGACGAACTGGTGGACCATCTTCTGGATGGAAATATCTTCCTGCCGCAGGCAGTCGAAGTTCTGGAACGGAAGATGATCGAAGGAGCCCTGAAAACCAGCGAAGGCAATCAGTCCGCCGCCAGTAAGCAACTGGGAATTCATCGCAACACCCTGCAAAGAAAAATGGCGGAGTTCGGCCTGGGCAACGGCCGCCCGCGCCGCAAGCCTGCGCTGCGCGAGACCCGCGCACGCCGCAGGAACTCCGCCGGCCGGAGAACCGGCGCCGCATAGCACTCCGCACCAAAATGGAGCTTCTGATTTTCGACCTGGATGGGACGCTCATCGATTCGCGCCTCGATCTGGCCAACGCGGTGAACGCCACGCGCCGGCACATGGGGATGGAGCCGCTCGAAAACGAGCGCGTCTATTCCTACGTAGGCAACGGCGCGCCGGTCCTCATCCGCCGCGCGCTCGGCGAGCAGGCCACCGAAGCGGAACTGCAGGAAGCCCTGGAATTCTTCCTCGAATACTATCGCGATCACGACCTGGACCATACCACGCTCTACCCCGGCGTGCGCGATTCACTCGACCGGCTGCACGACCAGGGCAAGCGGATGGCGGTACTGACCAACAAACCGGTGCGCATGAGCCGCCACATCGTCGAGGGACTCGACGTGGGCGAACACTTTTTCCGGGTCTACGGCGGCAACAGTTTTGAATTCAAGAAACCCAACCCCATCGGCATCGAGACCCTCATGAAGGAAGCAGGGGTGGGCCGCGACCGCACCATCATGATCGGCGACAGCGCCGTGGACGTGCAGACGGCGCGCAACGCTGGCGTGCCCTGCTGCGGCGTCACGTATGGATTTCAGCCCGAATCCCTGGCCGACCCCGCCCCCGACCTGAAAGTGGACCGCATGGAAGACTTCGTGCGGTGGCTGCTACACCGCAAGTAAGCAGCCGCCGGTCCCATTCGCGGCTACTGGCCGGCCGGTGCGGCCGCAGGCGCCGTCAACGGCATCGCTGCCCCGCGATGGCACGTGTAGCACGTCACGTGCTCTTTGCCATCCGGAAACTTGGCGTTGATGTCGTGCACCATCGTCAGCATCATGCGCGCGACGTTCTTCTTGGGGTTTTCATCGCTCGAAAAATCGGGCCGCACGTGGCAGTAATTGCACTCCACACCCAGCGCCACGGTGAAGGAGCGCATCATGGGACGGACCTGATCGGCAGTGAGGATCTTCAGATTCTTGGGAGGCTGCATCTGCCGGCCGCCCTGCCGCGGACCGTCCTGCGGGGGCTGCGCGCACAATGCGAACAGAGACAGCATCGAAATGGCAAATAAGCGCATGTGAGACATGATACATCAGAAGGCGCGTTCGCCGCCGTCTGAGAAGGGGCGCCGGGAAGTCAAAAGCGGGCATCGCTTCCGGCACCCGAAACAGTTCCCCGAGGCTTCGATACAATTGAATCCCGTGCCTGCCCGAAGAACGTGGAAACTGCTGCCTGCAATCGCCGCGGCTGCGGTTCTGGCGGCGCCAGCCTTCCTCGGCTGTGCAATCGCGCCCTTCCTGAGGGCACAGCAGCGCCCGGCGTTCGCCGTGGCCTCCATCAAGCCGGCGGCCCGCAGGCTGGGAACCGAAGGCGGCAACCGCTCCCGCATCTCCTACACACCCGAAAGCCTCACGATGCTGAATATCAGCGTCAGTGAGTGCGTGCAGTGGGCTTACAATGTGGGGCTGCGCGACCTGCTGGCCCGGAGATTTCAGCTGGTGCTGCGTCGCGAGCCGAAAATGCGACCGGTCTATGAACTCACCGTTGCCAAAGGCGGCCCGAAACTGCCGCCGCCGAAAGACGCGGCCGCTCTCCCCTCCGATCATGCCAACGAATCGCTGCCGCTCGTGCGGGGCGACGGTTTTCTCTTCCTCAACGTCTCGATGGCCGATTTTGCCGCGAAGCTCTCGCTGTTGCAGGGAATGGACCTGCCGGTGATCGACCGCACGGGCATCCCGGGGACTTTCGACATCCTCCTGAAGTCCGCCGCGGCCGCCGCCAAAGACGCCGATACCCCGCTGCTGTTCTCCCTCGTTCGCGATCAGCTTGGGCTTCGACTCGCGGCCGCCAAAGCGCCGCTCGAGATGCTCGTCATCGATCATTTCGAGAAGCCTTCCGCAAATTGACCTCCGCCGTTCAATCCGATAAACTGCAATCCGTTCCAACATTTTTCGAGGGAAAATCATGCCATTGTTTGACCGCATCGGCCGCAGCGCCATGGCCGTACTGTTCGCGGCCGCTTTCACAGGCACACCCGCGTTGTCGCAGGGCCGGCGCGGCGGCTTCGCTCAGCCGGAGAGGTTCGAGTTTCGCTTCGTGGGGCCGGCCGTCGGCAACCGCATTGCGGCCGTCGCGGGCGTTCCTGGAGATAACTCGACTTATTACGTCGGGGCTGCATCCGGCGGCGTATGGAAAACCACCGATGGCGGCGCGCGCTGGGTTCCGATCTTCGACAGCCAGCCCGTACAGGCCATCGGCGCGCTGGCCGTCGCGCCCTCGGATCACAAAATCGTTTGGGCCGGCACCGGCGAAGCCTGGGCCATCCGCGATAGCGACATGATGGGCAACGGCATCTATAAATCCACCGATGCCGGCGCCACCTGGAAACATATGGGGCTCGACGCCACCGGCCGCATCGGCCGGATCGTGGTGCACCCCACCGATCCCAACATTGTTTATGCTTGCGCCGCCGGACGCCTCACCGGGCCGCAACCCGAACGCGGCGTCTTCAAAACCACCGATGGCGGCCAGACCTGGAACCGCGTGCTCTTCGCCAATCCCGATACCGGCTGCTCCGGCCTCACCATGGATGCGGGCGACCCCAACACGCTCTTCGCCGGCATGTGGCAGGTGGTCATGCACACCTGGGGAGAGTTCAGCGGCGGTCCTTCCAGCGCCATCTACGTGTCGCACGACGCCGGCGCCACCTGGAAGCGCCTCGAAGGCCACGGCCTGCCGCACTCCCCGCTGGGCAAGATCGATGTCGCCATCGCGCCCGGCAATTCCAAACGCGTCTACGCGCTCATTCAGACCGCCGACCAGGGCTCCATCTGGCGCTCCGATGACGGCGGCGAAACCTGGACCAACGGAAGCTGGGAGCGCAGTTTGATCGGCCGCGCCGGCTACTACATCCGCCTGGCGGTGAACCCGAAAAATCCCGACGAGGTCCTGGTTGCCAACAGCAGCTTCTGGGAATCCACCGATGGCGGCAAGAGTTTCCGCAGCGTTCCGTGGGGCGGCGATACCCATGACATCTGGTACGATCCCGTGAATCCCGACCGCATCTGTGTCACTCACGATGGCGGCATGTGGATGACCACCGACCATGGCCGCACTTCCGGACGCGTCACCCTGCCCATCGGCCAGATCTATCACGTGGCCGTCGATAACGACGTGCCGTATCACATCTACGGCAACATGCAGGACGACGGCACCATGCGCGGGGCGCACGACGTGGTGGAAGCCGGTCCCAACGTTCCCGGCATGGAAGGCGGCCGCGGCGGCTTCGGCGGTTTCGGACGCGGCGGCGGCGGCCAGTGGGAACATGGACTGGGCGGCTGCGAATCGGGCTTCACCATTCCCGATCCCACCAATACCGATGTTGTCTGGGCCTCCTGCTACGGTGACGAGGTCACGCGCTACGACGCCAAAACCAAAATGGCGCACTCCGTCAGCCCCTTCCTCCACACGCTCGATTCCGCGCCCGATCAGACCAGGTACCGCTGCCACTGGACCGCGCCATTGGCGGTCGATCCCTTCGATCACAACACCGTCTACTTCGGCTGCCAGGTGATTTTCAAGACCAGCAACCAGGGAATGAGCTGGAGTGTCATCAGCCCCGATCTTTCCACGCAGGACCCCAGCCGCATCGTCTCTTCCGGCGGCATCGTGGGCGATAATCTAGGCCAGTTCTACGGCGAAGTGGTCTTCTCCATCGCGCCTTCGGAAATTCAGAAGGGCCTCATCTGGGCCGGCACCAATGACGGCAAGGTGTGGTACACCCGCGATGGCGGCGGCCACTGGAACGACGTCACGAAAAACATCGCCGGCCTTCCAACCTGGGGCACGATTTCGAAAATCGAGCCCTCGCACTTCGACCCCGCCACCGCTTACATCGCGGTGGACTTCCACCTGATGGACGACCGCGACCCCTGGCTCTACAAGACCGCCGATTACGGCAAGACCTGGACGAAAATCAGCGGCAACCTGCCCCGCGGCGGAGCGCTGACTTATGCGCGCGTCGTCGCCGAGAACCCGAACAAAAAAGGGATGCTCTTCGCCGGCACCGGCAATGCATTCTATTACTCGATGGACGATGGCCGCGAGTGGAAGCAGTTCCAGGAAGGTCTGCCCGCCGCGCCCGTCTCCTGGATCGTGGTGCAGAAACAGGCGCACGATGTCGTAGTCTCCACGTATGGCCGCGGGTTCTACATTCTCTCCGATATCACCCCGCTGGAACAGGGAGTGATGGAGCCAACCTTCAGCGAAGCCACTCGGTTGATCGCGCCGCACCCGGCGTATCGCCAAGTGCGCGGCTTGACGCGCGCCGATATTTCGTATTTCCTGAAATCCGCGCCGCATGGGCCCGTGGATATTGAGATCCTCGACGACAAAGGCGCGTTGGTCCGCAAACTGCCGCCCGTAACCAACGCCCACGCCGGCTTGAACCGCGTCAACTGGGATATGCACTACGAAGCGCCGCGGCTGGTGGCGCTGCGCACCACGCCGCCGGAGAATCCCCACATTTGGGACGAACCGCGATTCCGCAACCAGGACACCCGCCCCATCACTCACTGGGGCCTGGCCCAGGCCGAAGTCGGCCCCATCGCGGCGCCCGGAAAGTACACCGTGAAACTCACGGTCGGAGGAACGAGCCAGTCGCAGCCGCTCGAGATCGTTCTCCCTCCGGACAGCCACGGAACCGTCCCCGATATTCAAGCCTCGGTGCGGCTGCAACTGAAGCTGCGCGACGATATCGACAATGTCTCGGACATGACCAACCAGATCGAGTGGATGCGCCGTCAACTGGAAGATCAGCAGAAGACCGTGCCGGGCAAGGCCGAGTTACTCCGGCAGATGAATGATATCGATCGCAAGATGCAGGATGTCGAGTACCAATTAGTGTCGCGCGCCGAAACCCTCAGCGACGACAAGTATTTCCAGACAGCATATAAGTTGTATCTCAATATGTTGTGGCTTAACGGCGAAATCGGTACCGGCGCCGGCGATGTGGCCGGCGGAGCCGACTGGGCGCCGACCGAAACCGAACTGGGGCTGGTCTTCAACCTCGAAGGGCAACTGAAAAAGGCGCAGGCCGATTACAGAACTCTGATGGATCGCGACGTCCCGGCGTATAACCAACAAATCACAGGCAGCGGCCTCTCGCCGCTCAAAACCACCGGCGCTCCGCCTCCGCCCGCGCGCCAGGGCGGCCGTTTCGGCGGCGGCGCAAATTCGCAGTAAGTGTATGCTGAAGAACTTTTACGTGATGCCCCTGATAACCGCAGCCGCGCTGGCACAGCCGATCGTGATCAGAACCACCACCCTCTTCGATGGACGGGGCGCGGTTCTGCGAAACCAGGAAATCACCATCGAAAACGGCCGCATTGCCCGCATTGCCGCCGCCGCGCAAAAACCGGATATCGATCTCAGCGGGCTCACCGTGATGCCCGGTTGGATCGATACCCACACCCATCCCGGCTGGTATTTCAATAAGGATGGACGGCTGGAGCAGGGCGGCGGCCGCAACGGCAAAACCACGCCGCAGCAGGCCGCGCTCTTCACCGCCGCCAACGCCTACGCCACGCTGCTGGGCGGCTTCACGACTATCCAATCGCTCGGCCAACCCATCGATGCCGATATCCGTTACATGACCGGGCACGGCGCCCTGCCCGGCCCCCGCATTCTCACCGCCCTGCGGCCCATCACGGAAAACTCCGGCACTCCCGATGAGATTCGCGAACACGTTCGTAAATTGAAGGAAGACGGCGCCGACTTGGTCAAACTTTTCGCCACCGCCAGCATCCGCGATGGCGGCAAGATGACCATGAGCAAAGAACAGATCGATGCCGCCTGCGGAGAGGCCAGAGCCGTGGGACTGCGGGCCGTCGTCCACGCCCACGCTTCCGACGGCACGCGCGCTTCCATTGAAGCCGGCTGCACTTCCATCGAGCACGGCACCTTCCTCGACGATGCCACGCTCGACTTAATGGTGCGGCACGGCACTTACTTCGACCCGAACTTCCTGGTGCTGCACAATTACCTGGAAAAGAAAGAGCAGTTTCTCGGCATCGGCAACTACAACGAAGAGGGCTTTGCCGCCATGGAGAAAGGCCTGCCGCTGGTGGCTGATGTCTACAGGCGCGCCCGCGCCCATCACGTCAAAATCATTTTCGGCACCGATGCCGTGGCCGGCGCGCACGGGCGCAACGCCGAAGAGTTCATTTACCGCGTGAAAGACGGCGGCGATAAGCCCATGGACGCTCTGGTCAGCGGCATGTCGATGTCCGCCGAGTCGCTGGGCATGGGCGACAAGATCGGCTCGCTCGCCTCCGGTATGGAAGCCGATATCGTCGCCGTGCGCGGGAATCCGCTGCAGGATATCACGGCCGTCCGTGATGTCGTTTTCGTGATGAAGAGTGGAAGGATCTACAGGAATGATCGATAAGTACATGACTCAGGTCAGGCGATACGCCGTTCTGCTCGCGCTCGTGCCCATCGCCTTCGCACAGCCTGCCCGCTGGGAGCAGGAAGCCCGCAACGTCACCATCATCCGGGACAATTGGGGCATCGCGCACGTCTACGGAAAGACCGACGCCGACACGGTCTTCGGCATGGAATACACGCAGGCGGAAGACGACTTCAACCGCGTCGAAACCAATTACCTCAACGCCATGGGCCGCCTCGCCGAGGCCGAGGGCGAATCGAAAATCTACCAGGACCTGCGGATGAAGCTGTTTATCGATCCCGCCGACCTGAAGAAAGAGTACGCTCAAAGCCCTGCCTGGCTGCAGAAGCTCATGGTCGCCTTTGCCGACGGGCTGAATTTCTATCTCTATAAGCATCCCGAAGTGAAGCCGCGGGTCATTACTCACTTCGAACCGTGGATGGCTCTCAGTTTCACCGAAGGCAGTATCGGCGGCGATATCGAGCGCGTGAATCTGCGCCAGCTCGAGGCCTTTTATGGCAAGGAAGTGGGCGATGCTCCCACGCCCGGCAACGAACTGGCCGATGCCGATCTCTACCCGCCGGAGCCCAGCGGATCCAACGGCATGGCCGTTGCGCCCTGGAACACGGTCGACCACCACTCGCTGCTGCTGATCAACCCCCACACATCCTTCTATTTCCGCTCCGAGTTACAAATGGTCAGCGACGAAGGCCTGGATGCTTATGGCGCCGTTACCTGGGGACAGTTCTTCATCTATCAGGGTTTCAACACGCGCACCGGCTGGATGCATACATCGAGCGGCGTTGATGCCATCGACGAGTATCTGGAAACCATTGTCAAGAAGGATGGCCGCATGTATTACAAGTATGGGAACCAGGACCGTCCCATGACAATAAGTGAGATTACCGTGCCGTATAAGACCACAACCGGCATGGCGGAGAAGAAGTTCACCGTCTATCGCACGCACCACGGGCCAATCATCCGCGAGACCAACGGCAAGTGGGTCGCGATTCGCCTGATGCAGAAACACATCGCCGCCCTCGAGCAATCTTACACACGCACCAAGCAGCACGACTATGCAAGCTACCGCAAGACCATGGACCTTCAGGCGAACTCCTCGAATAACACGATCTTTGCCGATGCCGATGGCGATATCGCATACTTCCACGGTAACTTTATCCCACGCCGCGATACGAAGTTCGATTGGACCAAGCCGGTGGATGGCAGCAACCCCGAGACCGAGTGGCACGGCCTCTTATCTGTCGACGAAACACCGCACTTACTCAATCCCAAGAGCGGCTGGATCTATAACTCGAACGACTGGCCCTGGGACGCTGCCGGCCCCGACAGCCCCAAAAAGGCCGACTACCCCGCTTACGTGGAAAATGGCGGGCCTTCGGCGCGCGGCGAGCACGCCGTCCTGGTCCTCGAGAACAAGAAGGACTTCACCCTGAAATCCCTGCTGGCCGCGGCCTTCGACAGCTATCTCACCTGGTTCACCAAGCCCCTCCCCGAGTTGATCAAAGCCTGGGACGGCGCTCCGGACTCCAATCCGCTCAAGACCAAACTCGCCGAGCCCATCGCCATGCTCCGCAAGTGGGACCTCCGCTGGGGCGTAGATTCCATCCCCACTTCGCTCGCCGTCTTCTGGGGCACGGACCTCCGCCGGCGCCTGGGCGGCGGCCGCGGCGGCAGAGGAGCAGGCATTTCCGCTGCGACACCCGAGCAACTCCTGCAGTCTCTCTCCGCCGCCTGCGACCGCCTGCAGGCCGATTTCGGCTCCTGGAAGACCCCCTGGGGCAACATCAACCGCTTCCAGCGAATCAATGACGATATCTTCCCGCACTTCGACGATGCCGGGCCGAGCATCCCGGTTGGCTTCACTTCCGCCGAGTGGGGATCGCTCGCCTCCTTCGGCGCGCGCCCGTATCCCAACACCAAAAAATGGTATGGCACCAGCGGCAACAGCTTCGTCGCAGTGGTCGAATTCGGCCCCCAGGTCCACGCCCTGGCCGTCACCGCAGGCGGCGAAAGCGGAAACCCCTCCTCGCCGCACTTCGACGATGAAGCCACCCGCTACGCCACCGGCAATCTGCGCGAAGTCTATTTCTATAAGTCGCAGTTAAAAGGCCACACCGAACGCGAGTATCATCCGGGAAGTTAGTCGCGGTTGTAGCACCGGCGGCTTCTACCGCGGGCGCTCCCGTTTCTACCGCTTCACCAGCGGCGCCGTAATCTTGCTCAACAGATCCGGCTTGCTCTCATCCCTGACTAAGTGCGGATACCGCTCTCCGCCATGGTAATCCACCTCATGCGCCTTGTAATAATCGCCGTTCTTAATCAGTAACTCGATCGGCTTCGTTCCGCCCTTCGCCGCATCCACCGCGTCGCGCAACACGTCCGGAGTAAACTGCTTCCCGTTCACCGCGATGAGTTTGGTGGAAGGCGGAATTCCCGCCCTCTGCGCCGGACCGTCATAGCGCACGTCTACAATCGTGCCATCGTCCACCTGCACCTTGAGCCCAATCGAGTAAGTCAGGTCCGCCAGCTTCCGCCTGTCTTCATTCGCTTTCCAGAAATCGGAACGGTCGCCGTCGTAAACCAGCTTCCAGCCCCCGCCTTCGATCCCGCCGAGCGGCGCGTGCGTCGATGTCTTTTGCAGCCGCTCGTGGAGGAAGCCGGCCCAATCGTACGGCTGCACCGTATTCAGCGCTGTCACGATATCGTTGAACACATACGTCTTCATCGCCGGCGCGCCGCTCGCGCCGCCTTCGAACAGCCGGCAAAAATCGTTGAGAGATTTCGTTCCGTGGCTGAGCTGGCGGATCAATACATCCACCTCCAGCCAGATCAGCGAACCTTCGGGATAATAATCCGTGCTGCGCCGGTAATTTTCGTAATCGTCCGGCGCATCGTATAAGATCTGCGCCGCCACGGCGGTATCTTCCAGCGGACGCCAGCGTCTCCCATACGTGGTATCCATGTCCGCCGCGGTCCCGGCCAGTGACTCGCGATACTCTTCCGGCGTCCACAACCCGCTGCGCGGGGCCAGCACTTCGCCCAGATAGTTAGTCAACCCTTCATACACCCACAGTAAGTCGCCTTTCATGGGCGTGCTGTAACCGCCGTCGTGGCCGTCCGAAGACAGGCCCAGCGGACGCCGGTACTTGCCGTTCCAGGAGTGCACGAACTCATGACAGAGCAGGTAGGCCGTGGAGACGCGCAGCGAGGGGTCCACCAGCGTGCGCTCGTTGGTCCGGTCGTCGCTCGATTCGTGATGCTCCAGCCCGAAATGCGCCACATGGTCGCTCAGCGTGTACAGGAAATGATAATCGCGGTAGTGCCGCGCGCCGAACAGCGCCCCGGCCTCGGTGACCAGGTTCTTGTAATCCTGCACCAGCTCCGTGCTGATATCCACCGCGCGGTCGCTGTCGCCGGCCAGGTGCAGATAGTGCGGAATGCCGCGGTCGCTTCCCAGGTCCACCGTGCGATAATGCGCGCCTGTCGAAAGCGGCGAGTCGATCATCGTCATGAGCGAAGCCGGCGCGAAATCGATATTGCTTCCCGATTCGCGCGCAATCGGCAGCGCCGTGCCGTACTTCCACCCGTCGGGAACGCGCAGCGAAGCGCGGAACTGCAGCGTGTCCGCGTCCGCGCCCTGCGGGTACAGCACGAACTGGTTCCAGTTGAGGACCGCGAGTTCCGTGGTCGCCGAGCTGCCCGCCAGGAACTGCCCGCCCGCTCCCTCCGCCGGCGAGAGGAAATCAAAGGTCACATCGAGCGCCGATGCCCCCGCCGGCACATCGACGTGAAACGCGAACATGTTTACGTCATCGCGCCGCCAGGGAATCGTCTGCCCACCGGCTTTCACCACCAGCCCCACCAGGTTGGGAATCGGGCCGTCCGGCATGTGGTCGCCCGGTATCCATTCCGGGTAGAGCAGCGTCATGGCTCCCGGCTTGGCCGGAATGCTCAGATGCACGTGGAAAACCCGCTGCGGCGCGTTCGTCGCATCCACATGTACTTCGATCGGCTGTGCGATTAAAGGCGCGGCGAGTGCCGCAAGCAGAACACCAACGGAAGTTCGCATCGGTGCTGCTATTGTACTATCCGCGTTCCAGCAGCCCCAGCAGCTTCTCCTGCACCGATTCGCCCGTCGGCGTGTCCGGCGCGATCACCAGAATGGTATCGTCTCCCGCGATCGTGCCGATGATCTCCGGCCACTGCTCGTTATCCAGCGCCACTGCCACCGAGTTCGCATGTCCCGGCGAAGTCTTCAGCACCACCAGGTTCTGCGCCCGCAGCACGTCCTGCAGGAACTCCGCCGCCAGCAGCGAAAACTGCGGACCGGTCTCTTCCGGCGCCATCTCCTGGTAGCCTTCCCGCGTCTTCACCAGACGCAGATCGCGGATGTCGCGTGACAGCGTCACCTGCGTGGCGGCGATATCCAGGGCGCGCAATTCCTGCGCCAGCTCATCCTGCGTGCAGATGCGCTTGCTGCGAATCAGCTTGAGAATCTGCCCCTGACGGTACGTCTTCGTCATACAATCATTTCTCCGAGCCGCTGCTTGGCCGCTGCGAGAGCGGCCGCCACTGCCATGTGGCCCGTGCCGCCCGCGATTTCCCGCGAGCGCATTCCGGCGCGCGGCTCCAGCAGCGCCGCCATATCGGCCGTGAATTCCGGCGTGAACTGCACCATCTCTTCGGCGGTCCAGTCCGAAGGTTTCCTGCCGCTGCGCACGCTTTCGAGCACGAAGCGGCCCACAATCTGGTGCGCCTGGTGAAAGGGTGTTCCCGCGCGCGCCAGCGCTTCGGCCAGGTCCGTCGCCACCACCCAGCTCTCCTCCGCCGCCCGCTCCGGCCGCTCCGGATTCAGGCGCGTCGATTCGATCACTGCCGACATCATCTCGAGCGACCCCGCCAACTGGTCGCCCGCGTCGAACAGCGGAACCTTGTCCTCCTGCATGTCGCGATTGTAAGTCATCGGCAGTCCCTTCATCGTCACCAGGAGTGATGTGAGACAGCCGATCACCCGTCCGCTCTTGCCGCGAATCAGCTCCAGCGAATCCGGATTCTTCTTCTGCGGCATCAGGCTCGAGCCGCTGGTCACCGTATCGCCCAGTTCCAGCCAGCCGAATTCCTCGCTCGAATACAGAATCCAGTCCTCGGCCAGGCGGCTCAGGTGAATCATCGTCACGCTGCAGGCGTAGAGAAAATCCAGCGCGAAATCGCGGTCCCCGGAAACATCCAGGCTGTTGCGCGTGATGCCGTCGAAGCCCAGGTCGCGGGCAATCTCTTCACGGTCGAACGGAAACCCGCTGCCCGCCAGTGCACCCGAGCCCAGCGGCAGCAGATTCGTCCGCCGCCGCGCGTCTCCGAAGCGTTCCCAATCGCGCGCGAACATTTCGAAGTACGCCAGCAGATAGTGCGGCCACAGCACCGCCTGCGCCCGGCGCATGTGCGTGTAGCCCGGAATCACCGCGCCCGGATACAGCTCCGCCAGACCCAGCAGCCGCCCCATCAAGCCGCACAACACCGCCCGCAGGTCTTCGCACTCCTCGCGCAGCCACAGCCGCGTATCCAGCGAGACCTGTTCGTTGCGGCTGCGCCCGGTGTGGATCTTGTCCGCCACCGCGCCGGCCTTCTCCTGGAGCTTGCGGATCACCAGCGTGTGGACGTCTTCATCCGTGGCGCCTTCGTAGAACTTCGCTTCGATGCACTCCGCCGCCATCTCGTCGAACGCCGCCACAATCTGTTCACGCTCGGCCGCCGTGAGGATGCCGACGCGCTCCAGAGCGCGCGCGAACGCCTGCGAGCCGCGGATATCCGCCGCAATCAGCCGGCGGTCGAAGTCGAGCGACCCCGAGAATCGCTCGAACACCTCGCCCGGCCCGGTCTCGAAACGGCCGCCCCAGAGTTTCATTTTGCCTTCGCCGCCAGCGCCCGCACCTTGATCGGCAGGCCGGTCAGGTTGATAAAGCCCAGCGCGTCCTTCTGGTCGTAGCTCGCGCCCATCGTGAAGCTCGCAATATCCAGCGAGTACAGCGAATACGGCGATTTGCGCGAAAGCGGCTCGATATTGCCCTTGTATAGCCGCAGCTTCACCTCGCCCGTGGTAGTCTCGCTGACCTTTTCGAAAAACGCGTCCAGCGCCTCGCGCAGCGGCGTGAACCACAGGCCGTTGTACACCATCTCCGCGTACTCCAGCGCCCGCTGCTGCTTGTAGTGAAGCGTGTTCTTGTCCAGCGTCAGCGCTTCCAATTCGCGCACCGCGAACATGATGAGAGAGCCGCCCGGCGTCTCGTAGCAGCCGCGCGATTTCATTCCCACGAAACGGTTCTCCACCAGGTCGATGCGTCCGACTCCGTGTTCGCCGCCGATCCCATTCAGCGTCTCGAGCAGTTCGAACGCCTTCATCTTCTTCCCGTTCACCGAAACCGGCACGCCTTTTTCGAACCCGATGGTCACCTCGCCGGGCTTGTCCGGCGCTTCCGCCGGGCTGTTGGTGAGCATCCAGATTTCGTCCGGCGCCGCATTGGCCGGGTCTTCCAGCGCGCCGCCTTCGTGCGAAATGTGCCAGATGTTGCGGTCGCGGCTGTAAATCTTCCGCGTGGATTGCGCAATCGGCACGTTGTGCTTCTCGGCGTACGCGATGGCGTCCTCGCGCGAAACAATCGTCCATTCGCGCCACGGCGCAATCACCTGAAGCTCGGGCGCCAGCGCCTTGTACGTCAGCTCGAAGCGCACCTGGTCGTTGCCCTTCCCCGTGCAGCCGTGCGCCAGGGCGTCGCAGCCCGTGGCCAGCGCAACTTCCACCTGCTTCTTTGCCAGCAGCGGCCGCGCAATGGACGTGCCCAGTAAATACTTATGCTCATACACGCCTCCCGAGCGCACCAGCTTCCAAAGATATTGCGCGACAAACTCCTCCCGCATATCTTCGATGTGCACTTCCGACGCGCCTGTCTTGCGCGCCTTCTCTTCCAATCCCGTGAGTTCGTCCCCGCCTTGCCCGATATCGCCGCAGACCGCGACCACTTCGCAGCCGTAGTTCTCCTTCAGCCAGGGAATAATGACGGAGGTATCCAGCCCGCCCGAGTAGGCGAGTGCCACTTTTTTCGGTTTAGCCATAAATATCCTTATGATTTTTCGGCCGCGCGTTGGCGGCTCAACTCAACAGCATCAGCAGCAGCGCCTTCTGCGCATGCAGCCGGTTTTCGGCCTGGTCGAAGACCACGCTGCGCCCGCTTTCCATCACCCCATCGGTCACTTCCTCGCCGCGCTTCGCCGGCAGGCAGTGCATGAACACCGCATTCGGCTCCGCCTGCGCGAAGAGTTCCTCGTTCACCTGGTAATTGTGAAACGCGTGCCGCCGCTCGACCGCTTCCTGCTCCTGCCCCATGCTCGCCCAAACGTCGGTATACACCGCGTGCGCGCCCACGGCGGCTTCCGCGGTGTCGTGCGTGATCGTCAGCCGCGTTCCCGCAATCGCCGCCAGCCCTTCCGCCTGCGAGACAACCTCCGGATTCGGCAGGTACCCCTGCGGGCATCCCAGCGCGAAATCCATTCCCAGCCGCATCGCCGTCAGCATCAGCGAATGCGCCACGTTGTTGCCGTCGCCGATAAACGCCAGCTTCAATCCCCGCAGCCGTCCGAAATGTTCGCGGATGGTTTGAAAATCCGCCAGCGCCTGGCAGGGATGGTACAAATCGCTTAGGGCGTTCACCACCGGCACCGAAGACCACCGCGCCAGCCCCTCCAGCGTCTCCTGCGAAAACACCCGCGCCACGATTCCGTTGACCCACCGGTCCAGATTGCGAGCCACATCCTTCAAAGGCTCGCGCACACCGATCGGCCCCTCCATCCATACCGACGCTCCGCCAAGCTGCTGGATGGCGATTTCGAACGTCAGCCGCGTCCTCAGCGACGGTTTTTCAAACAGCAGCGCGATCGATTTCCCGTCCAGCGCCCGCGCATATTCCCCCGGGGAACGCTTCACCTCGGCCGCCAGGTCGAGGAGGTAAATCAATTCTTCATCAGTGAGATCCAGGTCCCGCAGGAGGTCCGGCGCAGCCGCCTTCAGGATCCGGCCGGGCGCAGCGACAGTTGCCATGGCCACCACCTTTTTTGAATGTTTATTCACCTTAATGAATGATTACACACTCAGGGCGTGGGGGTCAAGCTGTGCGCGTTCACTCTTTCACGCCGCTGCTGCCACGGAACGACGCGTGCCCAATCTCCCTCCCGCCAGAATCCCCGCCGCGCTCAACACCAGGCTCGCCAGGTAGTACCACAGCATGCGCAGATCGAACAGCATCACGCTCGCAGTCAGCGTCATCAGGAATTGAATTCCCGCCAGGATCCAGGTATCGCGCAAATCTTCCCGCCGCCCGATCTTCGCCGCGATCCACCCTCCCAGCGCGGCGAACAGCGTTGTATATAGCAGGCTGATCAGGAGTACGTCGGTATCGGTGGTGAAGCCCATTGCGTCGTACGCGTCGGGATCCAACCGCTCGAGCACCGAATCGCCCGCCAACGCCAGCAGGTCGATGGCCGCAAGCCCGGTGATAATGGACACAACACTTCGTTTCATGGCGCCTCCCGCAGTCTCCGGTATTTATATCCTGAACCCGGGAGGCTGTCGAGAAAAATCGCTTTAAGCCTCGGCTCTTTGTCCGATCTCCGGGGCGGCGCAGATCGTCAGGGCGTCGGTGCGCACCTTCTCCCAATCGCGCACAAAGAAGCCGTGCGCATCGAAAAACCCGCGGATGCGCCCCGCGTCCCACCCCGCTACTTCTTCCAGAATCGGCACCAGCACGCTCAGTGCATCCTCGCTCAGAATCGTGCGCTGCGCAATTTGCGTGATATAGCGGTTCTCCGAAACCGCCACCGTCAGCCCGCCCAACCGGTTCACGTGCAGCATCACATGCACGTCGCTCGACCCATCGCCGATATAAATGATGCGGTCGTGCGCCAGCGGCACCATCTGCCGCAACTGTTCCAGCACCGCGACCTTTCCGTACCCCGCCGGCACCCGCAGAATGGCATCCACTTCCCCTGTGGCATCGTAGCGGAACTGCGTGCCGAAAATGCGCTCCGCCGGCACAATTCCCTCCAGCGCCGATTGGATCACTTCCTGCGGCGCCGCCGAAACTACGTAGAACGTGAACCGCCGCCCTTCGATCTCTTCCAGCAGCCGCGAAAGCAGCCCGATATTGGCCTTCAGCCGGATGTGCTTCCCGCATTCGACGAGATGTTCGCGCCGCACCCGCCGGAATTCCGGATCGTGCAGCACCAGGTACGCCAGTTCCCCGCCCTGCTGCACCAGGTGGATGCGCGAAAGCCCCGCGATCCTCTGCTCGAAGCCCTGCACCCCGATCAACTCGCTGAGCACAATCCCCGAATCGTTGAAACTGAGGGTCTGATCGAAATCGCTGATTACCAGATACTCCTTGCGTCCGGATTCCGTTTGACTCATACATCTCTCCTCTCGGTTGTGTTGTGGAATGATCGCCGCGAAGACTGGCGCAGCGGCGTGCGAAAAGACAGGGCCGGACGAACCGGCTGTTTTCATTATAGCGGTTCGGCTTTATTCTTCGCGCAGAGCGATCGCCGGATCCACGCGCGCCGCCCGCAGAGCCGGACGGATGGCGGCAACCGCCGCGGCCGCCAGGAAGCACGCCAGCGGCAGCCCCACGCTCGCCACATCCGCGGGCTTCACTTCGTAGAGCAGTTTGCCCACGAAGCGCGACAGCACTTCGCCCCCCCCGAAACCCGCGGCCAGGCCAGCGGCGGTGACCAGGGCGATTTCGCTCATCACCAGCCGCACCACCGACCGCCGCCGCGCGCCCAGCGCCAGGCGAATCCCCAACTCCCGTGTGCGCCGCGCCACCGAGTAGCTCAATACGCCGTAGAAACCCACCGCGGCCAGCACAATCGCCACCAACCCGAAGAAGCCGGAAAGCACCGCCAGCAGCCGCTCGCGCAAGAGCGCCAGGCCCACCAGCCGCGATTGCAGCGTGACCTCCGTGACCTCGAGCCCGTGCCCGAACGCGCGCACCGACGCAGCCACCTGCGGCACAACCTGCAGCGGGTTGCCCGCCGTGCGCACCGCCAGAGAGCCTTCCGCCAGATCATTCAGCGGGATGTAATACGTCGGGTCGACCGGCCCGCGCACGCTCGCATATTGCGCATCGCGCACCAGCCCGACGATCCGCTGCGGATAGCCCGTACGGTCCGACGTGGCGTAGTCGCGATTCGGAAGCCGTGATTCCGGACGAAAGAACTGCTTGCCGATGGGGTCTTCGCCCGGGAAGAAATGCCGCGCGAACGCCTGGTTCACTACCACCGCTTCCGATCGCGCTTCCAGGTCGCGCCGCGCGATATCGCGTCCTTCCAGCAGCCGCATTCCCATCGTGCGGAAGAATCCCGGCGAAACCGGTAGCACGATGCTCTCCAGCGCGTCCGGCGCCCGTCCCGGGATGAGCACGTTGTCCCTCCAACCCACGCCCGAAAACAGGCCCCACTCCGAAACGCCGGCCGACTGCACGCCCGGAATCGCCCGCACCCGGTCCAGCAGTTCGGTCATGGTCAGCCGCGTGTCCTGCGCATTCCTGTCTGTAACCCTCACCTTCACCAGCGCCACGCCGTCGCGCGAGAAGCCGAGATCCCGGCTCACCAGCCGGGCGAACGAAAGCACAAACATGCCTCCCGCGAAAAGCACCATGAAACTGAGCCCGATCTGCGCGGCCAGCATCGCGCGCAGCGGCCCATGGCTCGCCGAAGAACGAAAGCCGCCTGATTTCAGCGCCTCGTGCGGATCCGCGGCCGAAGCCCGAACCGCCGGCAGAAGAGCAAACAGCAGCGTTGCCGCAAATCCCGCGAGCGCCGCGAACGCCATCGTGCGCAATCCCAGGTGAAGATCCAGATACGCCGGGTCGCGCGGGGATCGCAGCATCCCGACGATTGCCGGCGCCACCGCCCCGGCGAACGCCAGACCCAGCGCGCACGCGGCCGCCGCCAGCAGCCCTCCTTCCACAAGCAACTGCTGCACCAGCCGGCCCCTCCCTGCTCCAATCGAAATGCGCAGCGCCATTTCTCTCTGCCGGGCCAGTGCGCGCGCCGTGAACAGATTCGCCAGGTTCGAGCAGGCGATCAGCAGCACCAGCCCCGCTACAACCGCCAGAATCCACAACGGCCGCGCGAACGCCTGCCGCAAGAAACTGGGACCGCCCGCCGCCGGCTGCGCCTGGAGCGATGCATCGAGGAAATCGCGCAGCGCCTCGGGGGCATCGTTCGCTCCGAATGCCGCCGGAGCCCACTCCCGCCGTGCGTTGCGGAACGCGGCCTGCAAAACCTGCTGCGCCTGCTGCGCCGGAACTCCCGGCCGCAAACGCCCCAGAATCCGGAACCACTGCCACTTCCAGTCCGCCATCGCCTCCGCGCGGCCCATGGTCAGAGGTACCCAGAAATCGGTGCGCGTCCCGGTCTCTACCCCTGTGAAACCCTGCCGCGCCACGCCGGCGATCTGAAAGGCCTTTCCCTCGTACTGAAACCACCGCCCGAGCACCGAGGGGCTGCCGCCGAAACGGCGCATCCAGAAGCTATAGGCCAGCACCGCCACCGGACCGGCGTCCTGCGCCCGGTCGTCGCTCGGCGAAAGCACGCGGCCCAGCGCGGCATCCACGCCCAGCGTCTCGAAAAAATTGCCGGACACGAACTGTCCGTGCACGTCCTCCGCCGCGCCGTGGTCGAAGACCGCGGAATCGCGGCCCTGCACGCTCGCGGCGAACAGCTCGACCTGCTCGCGCGAGGCCGCTTGCAGCCGCTGCAGCATCGGATAGCTGAAGCCCGTCGCCGGCCCCGGTCCGCCCTCCTCGTAGGTCAGGTAGATCAGCCGCTCGGGCTGGCGCACAGGCAGCGGCCGCAGAATCAACGCGTCGATGAGCAGAAACGCCGCCGTGCATGCGCCAATCGCCAGCGCCAGCGAGACCAGCGCCGCCAGCGAGACCACGCGATCTTTCCACAGCATGCGCACGCCGAACCGCGCGTCGCGCCACAGCGATTCCATCCAGGGCGCCAGCTTCACGTCGCGGCTCTCCTCCCGCAGCGCCAGCAGGTTTCCCATGCGGCGCCGCGCCTCGCGCTCCGCATCGTTCGCCTCCCGGCCCTCCCGCATCAACTCCTCGGCCCGGGCTTCCAGGTGGAAGCGCATTTCCTCATCCAGTTCGCTCTCCACGCGCCCCGCCCGGAAGGCGTTCCGCGCCCGCGAAAGCCACGACATTTCTTCTTCTCCTACGCCTGCTCCAGCACCTGGTGCACCGCCGCCGTCACCGACCGCCAGCGGCCCTCCTCCGCCTGCAGCTGCTTGCGTCCCGACGCGGTGATCTCGTAGACTCGCGCCCGCCGCTTATTCTCCGTCGTCACCCACTTCGCTTTGATCCACCGCTCCTCTTCCATGCGGTGCAGCGCGGGATACAGCGAGCCTTCTTCCACCCGCAGCACTTCGTCCGACATGCTTTCGATGTGCCCCGCGATCCCATATCCATGCAGCGGCCCGCGCCGGTTCAGAACCTTCAAAACCAGCAAAGGCAGCGAGCCCTGCAGCGCATCCTGCCGTTTCATATAGCCAGCTTACTGAGATAGCTATGGGAAATCCAGCCGGGTAAATTCCCCGGCCGGCCTGTCGCCGCCGCGGCTTCGCCTTCGCATTCGGCTCTCCAACCGTGCTACACTCAAAAGTGCCTTTTGATAGTCCCGCCGGAGCTTGGCTGTCCCGATCTGCCTGGTCTTGCCGCACAATTGAAAGACAGAAAGAGTTAGAGTGAAGAATATTTTCGTAGGCAATCTGGATTTTGCCGCTACCGATTCGTCTGTTCGCGCCATGTTCGAGCAGTATGGAACAGTTGATCGTGTCAATCTGGTAACAGATCGCGACACTGGCCGCTCCCGCGGCTTTGCGTTTGTTGAAATGAGCAACACCGAGGAAGCAGACCGGGCCATCGCCGGGTTGAACGGCGCGGATTTCGGTGGCCGCGCACTGAACGTCAATGAAGCTCGTCCCAAGACCCAGGGCGGCGGCGGTCGCGGAAACGGCGGCGGTTTCGCCCGCCAACGGCGCGAGCCGCGCTGGTAAACACCCTTCCGATGCAGCGGCCGTCCACGCCCGACCGCCGCGTCGTTCAGGATCCGGCTTGCAAAGAGGAAACCACCATGGAGACCTTTAAGAAGCGCCAGAAAGAAATGCGACGGTTGGAACGCCAGAGAGATAAGGCCGCCAAACGTAAGGAACTCAAGGCGCGCAAAGCCGCCGGAATCACAACGGATTCAGATCCCAGTATCGAGGCACCAGAAGACGCTGCGGCATCGGAACCCGCGGCAGACCAATCGTCCATGGATTGAGGCGATCCCCGATCGCCCGAAAGGGGAACTCGTGGAGATCCGATATCTCGGCTTTGACCAGAGGCAGAACTTCCGCGTGTATCGGTTCGACGTGCGCGCGGATGGGCGGCTGACAGAGCAAGTCTCGGTTACCGCCGACATCGCAGTCTTTCGCGTCCATAGCGTCGGCATTCAGGAAGGCCCTTTGCTGTCCGCAAACAAACTGACCGCCGACCTGGAACGAGGCTGGGGGGGCGAGCACGAACTGACCGCCGACGATGTGCGCGCCTACGCCGATGCCAGGGCGCTCGCCGACGCCCAACGCGGTGCTCGCAAGACGTCCCGCCGCCGGCCGGAAGCAGAGGCTGAAACGCAAGAGAAGCCGTCGTGGCGCGACTTCGGCGTCTGATCGCCGCAAATGCCTTTTGCACGCCACAGCGGTTATTCCTTCACGGCCGTCTCCGTGCGTCAGAACGCCCCCGCGCGAGGCGGCATTTACGGCCTTTCCAACGCTCAATGCTGGATCTACATCGATGCCGTCGATGATATTCGCGCCGCCTTGCTCGACCACCTCAACGAACGCAATCCCGCCCGCGATTTCCGTTCCGTGACCGGCTTCACCTTCGAACTCTGCGATGGCGCCGAACGATCGGAACGCTGCAGCCGGCTGATCGACGAACTCCGCCCCGTCGTCCGGGGCCGCGCCCAATGGCCGTGAGCGCAAGACGGTTTTCCCTCTCTCTCGCGCCCGACCCGCAACAGATGTTTCTCCTTGCCGCGGGATGAAACCCGTGTTCGATCGTACTCATCTAAATCCATGAGTTACAATGGAACTAAACGCTAGGGTAGGCATTTGAAACGGCTTCTTTTATTCTGCGGGTTGACGTGTGCGCTCCTCGCCGGCACTCCGGAGTTCGACCGGGCGCAGAAACTCTACAACTACACCGATTTCGACGGTTCCCTCAAAGTCCTGCAGGCCATCCCGGCCAAAACCGCGGAAGTTTACGCGCTGATCGGCCGCAATTATTTCATGCAGGGCGACTACAAACGCGCCGGCGAGTCGCTGGAAAAGGCCCTCGCCGCCGAACCCGGCAACTCCGAGTACGCCCTGTGGCTGGCCCGCGCCTACGGCCGCCGCGCCGAAACCGCCAGCCCCTTTACTGCTCCCGGCCTGGCCTCCCGCGCCCGCCAGAATTTCGAAAAGGCCGTCCAGCTGAATCCCGGCAACCTGGAAGCTCTCAACGATCTGTGCGATTACTACATCGAGGCCCCCGGCTTCCTCGGCGGCGGAATAGATAAGGCGGAAGCCACCGCCGCGCGCATCGCCCGCATCAGTCCCGGCGAAGGCTACGCCGCGCGCGCCCGCATCGCCGAAAAGCGCAAAGAATACTCCGCCGCCGAAGAGCAACTCCACCACGCCATCGATGCCGCGCCGCAGCAGATCGGCCGCTTTATCGATCTCGCCCGCTTCCTCAATAAGCAGGGCCGCTATGCGGAAGCCGATCAGAGTATCGCGCGCGCCGAAAAACTGGCTCCCGATAGTCCGCGGCTGGTGTACCTGAAAGCCGATCTCTACATCAAAGCCGGCCGCAATCTCGCCGAAGCCCGCGCGCTTCTCCAGCACTACATGTCGCTCTCGCTCACGCCCGACGATCCGCCGCGCGCCGACGCCGCGCGCCTGCTGAAGAAAGTTCAGGGCAGCTAGCCCGCAATGTTCCTCGGCGAAGCTTTTCGCTTCAGCGCCCAGGCCCTTCGCGCCAACCCCGTCCGCTCTCTCCTCACCGGCCTCGGCATGGTCATCGGCACCGCGTCGGTGATCCTGGTAGTCACCATCTCGCTCACCAGCCGCGATTACATTCTCGAGCAGGTGGAAGGAATCGGCTCCAACATCATCTTCGCCTACTACGTTTCCGCCGGCCCCTCCACCGCCGCCGCCGATGCCGACTACATCAAAATGGCCGACGTGCAGGCGATCCGCGATAACCTGAGTTCGCAAATCGTCGCCGCCACCGGCGTCATGTCCAACTTCGACGAAATCCTGATCGGCGGCAAGCTGCAGGATGTCAAGGTAAACGGCACCGACGAAGATTACGCCGCCGTGCGCAACCTGGTCATCAGCTCCGGCCGCTTCCTCCTGCCCGAAGACGTCTCCGGACGCGAGAAAGTCGCGCTCCTCACAGACCACCTCGCCGAGCGAATGTACGGCACGCGCAACGCCGCGCTCAATCAGGTGATTCGCCTCTACGGCCTGCAGTTCACCGTCATCGGAACCTTTCATGAGCGCGTCGAAACCTTCGGCCAGTCGGAAATCGAACGCGATACCATCGTTATCCCCATCACCGTGCTGCGATATTTCACGCCCGTGGAGCGCATCGATCCCCTGTACGTGCAGGTGCGTTCCCCGGCCGAAGTGGACCGCGTGGCCGCGCGCGTGCAGCAGATCGTGGAAAGCCGCCATCGCCCGGGCGCGCGCTACCGCGTCGATACCCTGACGGCCATTCTCGATGCCGCCAGGAACATCTCGCTCATTCTTTCGCTCGTGCTGGTCCTGGTTTCGGCCATCACCCTGGTCATCTCCGGCATCGGCATCATGAATATCATGCTGGTGACGGTCACCGAGCGTACGCGCGAGATCGGCGTCCGCCTGGCCGTGGGCGCATCGGCGCGTGAGATCCTGCTGCAGTTCCTCACCGAGGCCATGATGGTCAGCCTGACCGGCGGCATCGTCGGCATCCTGGTCGGTGTAGCCATCCCGCTGAGCGTGGAACTCTTCGCCGATATCCGGATTCCCATTTCGCCCGTCGCTATCGTCGTGGCCTTCGGAGTCTCGTGCATGGTCGGCCTGATCTTCGGCATTCTGCCCGCCAACCGCGCCGCCCATTTGAACCCCACCGAAGCACTGCGCTACGAATGACGGGCCGCCGCGCGTCTCCGCATTCCGTCAGGTACCGATAGGACTGTTGGATAACCAAGGTCAACTTTTTCGTTCCAACCGGCGGCGCTAGAGTTCGGAAATCGAATCGGCTGCGGCCGATCTCAGAGGAGACCTTTTCACGGTGAAAAAACTAGTCCTGGTATCGGCCCTGGTCGTCGGCGCCTGCAACGCCACGACCCTGTATATCGAATTCACGAACGGATCGGCACAAACCGGCCCCGCTGCGCTGCCCGGAGGCCCCAACGCAACCTGGCAGACCTTTTCGGAAGACCCCAACGGCTCCGGCCTCCCGGTAAACGACGTCAACGGCGATCCCACCGGGATTACCTTGTCCTACACCTCCACTCAGAACTACACCGGAGGCTGCTGCGGCGATTTCGGCCCGTCCTATGGCGACCTCGCCGATGGCTACCTCTCGCAGCACAGCGGCAGCGGCACCGGCACGGTGACCCTGAGCGGCTTCACCCCGGGGGAGTCGTTTGCTCTCTACCTCTATTCGGAAAGGGATTGCGGTTGCTCCAGCGGCACCTTTTCAGTCAACGGATCGGCTTCGCAGAATACCAGCACGGGCACGCCCGGCGCTTTCGTTCTCGGCGGGAATTACCTGATTTTCGACGGAACGGCCAACGTGAATGGCGACGTGATCGTCGATTACGCGCCCGCAGCCGGTTCCGGCGAAGGAGAAATCAACGGCCTTCAGTTGGTCGCCACCGCTCCGGAGCCTGGCGCGACGCTGCTGCTCTTCAGTGGAATCGTGGCTCTTTGCGCGCTGCGCCGCCGGCGGCGAGCTGCCGCAATCGGTTGATCGCAGTCACCCGGACTGTTGCCATCGCACATTCACGCCGCCGGCCCCGCGCGTTCGACGCTGTGCGTGGAGCGGTGATACTTGTACGCCGAAACCGCGTTTTCCCGGCTCAACGCTGCCTCCTTCACTACCGTTTCCAGCGAAGGCAGCAGGTCGGTTTCATGCCGGATGCGCGCCAGGTCCAGGCGCGCAATCGCCTGCAAATGCCGCGCAATCGCGAGCGACGCGCCGTCCAGCAATGCCCTGCATTGATCACAGTCCGGTTCTGGCAGCATTTCTCTGCAATAGAATATCAGCCGATCTCCGTCACCTGAGCGCAAAGGGTCCGTGGCATTGTACGATTCCACCCTAGTTTAAATTCGCGTCGACATAGCAAGCCCCGCGGCTCCAACGATGCCCGATTTGTCCGCTACCTGCTGCTCCACCAGCGGCACCTCGCGTCCCAAAAGACCTCGCGAGCGATTCCAAACCTCTTCCTGCAAAGGAATTAGCAAATCCGCTCCCGCATCGGCCACCTGTCCGCCCACAATCACCAACTCGGGATCGAAAACGTGCAGCAGGCCGGCAATCCCAGCCGCCAGGTGAGAAATGGCACGGCTCACGATCGATCTCGCCAATTCGTCTCCCTCGCGAGCTGCCTGAAAGATAGTGCGGCAAGTCGCAAGTTGCGGCTGCTCGCGGAACAACCTCGTCAATGACGATGAACAGCCCCGATGCACCGCCGCCCATGCTTCGCCTTCAATCGCGCGCGCGGAAAAAACCGTCTCCAGGCAGCCGCGGTTTCCGCAGGCGCAAATCGCACCGTCCGGATTCACCGTGATGTGGCCCAGGTGCCCGGCCACCCCGCTGTGGCCGCGCAGCAATTCTCCATTGCAGATGGCCGCGCCGCCGACCCCCATCCCCAGAGTCAGCATAATCGCATCGTTCTTCCCCCGCGCCGCGCCCCAAACCATCTCGCCCGCCATGGCGACCCGCGCATCGTTGTCGGCGAACACCGGAACTTCCGCCGGAAGCCCCACCAGGTCGCACAGCCGCAGTCCTTCCAGATAGTGCAGCGCGCCCGGCAGGATCTCCACCGCCGTGCTCTGCGGGTTGATGATGCCTTTGCATCCCACCCCCACGCCGGATGGATACGCGGTGGCCTCCAGCAGCCAGCGGATCGCGTCGTGCAGCGAGGGAAGAAAGTCGTCGAGATCGCCCGGTGTCTGGAGGGTGCGCGAAGCCACGATCGCGCCCTTCTCGTCCACCATCCCGGCTTTGATCTGGGCACCGCCGATATCGATACCGAGCACCATCACGGTCCTCCAACTATAGTCAGGCGGCGCGGCGGCGCGCATCGTTCAAAAGCTCGATATCGCCCGTTTCGGACTTACACGCCCGTGACGCTCCAGCCTGCATCAATCCGTAAGACTTCGCCCGTGATCGAGCGGGCATCGCCGCTCAGAAGGAAAAGGGCCGCGCGCGCCACTTCCTCCACATCCGCCATTCCTTCGGCGAGGGGCTGTTTCCTGGAAAGAAACTCCAGCAGGCTCGGGTCGGCCTGGCTGCGTTCCATCGCCGGGGTCCGAATCATCCCTGGTGCGATTACATTAACACGGATCCGGTGCGGAGCGTAATACGCGGCCATCGAACGGCTCAGGGCCTCCACTCCGCCCTTGGCCGCCGCGTAGGCGTGGGTTGCAAAGTGGCGCGGCTCGGGAGAAGCCGTCAGCACGCTGCCCATGTTGAGGATCGCGCCCCGCATCCCGTCTTCGCCGGGCGTCTGGTCGAGCATCCGCCCCACCGCCGCGCGGCACATCTGGAAAACCACGCGCAGGTTGTGCTCCAGGGTCATCTCCCAGCCCTGGTCCGTGCACTCGTGCACCGGGCCGTCGCCGAAGCGCCGGCCGCTGAGCCCCGCCGCGTTAAACAAGGTATCGACGCGCGCGAATCTCGAAAGACACTGCGCCACGATGGAATCGGCCGATTCCGGCCGCGTCAGGTCGCCCACCCAGCATTCCGCGCCCGTTTGCAACGCCACTTCCCACGCCGAAGCATCTTCGCCCGAAGCCACCAACAAGCGGGCGCCCGCCGCTGCCGCCAGCCGCGCCGTCTCGGCCGCGATTCCCGTCGAGCCGGTGATGATCACCGCCTTGCCGCGCACCGCCCTACCCCACACCCACACGATGCAGTTTCATGAGATTCGTGGTCCCCGGACGTCCCACCGGTTGGCCCGCCAGAAACACCACCAGTTGCCCCTTCTGCAGATAACCGCCTTCGATCATGACGCGGTCCATCTGCGCCAGCATCTCGTCCGTGCTCGAAACGTCCGGCGCCAGTATCGGAGTCACCCCGTAGCTCACCGCCAGTTGCCGCGCCGTGGTGTCGTGCGGCGTCACTGCGAAAACTCCCACCGGCGGACGGTAGCGCGAGACCAGCCGCGCGCTCGAACCGGTCGAGGTAAAGACCACGATGGCCGAAGCCGCGCTGTCCCGCGCCGCGTGATAGGCCGCGTCCGCCAGAATCTCGGCGCTGGTCGGGTTTGCCTGGTGCGGCGGCTCCTGGTATCCCTTGTTCTTCAGCGATGCCTCGGCTTCCTTGGCGATCCGCGCCATGAAGCCCACCGCTTCCACCGGATACTTGCCCGTCGAGGTTTCGCCGGAAAGCATTACCGCGTCCGTGCCGTCGTAAATGGCGTTCGCCACGTCGCTCACTTCGGCGCGGGTGGGCGTGGAGTGTTCCGTCATCGATTCCAGCATCTGGGTCGCGGTGATGACGAACTTCCCCTTGCGGCGGGCGCGCCGGATGATCGATTTCTGAATGCGCGGCACCTTCTCCACCGCCATCTCCACACCCAGGTCGCCGCGCGCCACCATCACTCCATCGGTCACGTTCAGAACCGGTTCGATGTTTTCCCACGCCTCCGGCTTTTCGATCTTGGCCACAATGGTGACGGGGCGCCCGCCCATCCGGTCGCGCAACTGCTGCACGTCATTCGCCGTGCGCACGAACGAAAGCGCCACCACGTCCACGCCGGCGTTCAATCCGAAGTGCAGGTCCGCCAGGTCTTTTTCCGTGAGCGAAGGAATGCTCACTTTCACGCCCGGAAGATTGATGCCTTTGTGGTCGCCGATCGGGCCGCCGCACACCACCTGCGTGCGCACCGAAACACCGTCGCTGGCCAGCGCCTTGAGTTCGACGGCGCCGTCGGCCAGCAGAATGCGGTCGCCCTCCTGCACGTCCTGCGCAAACTTCGCATACCCGGTGGAAGCGCGCTCGCAGTCTCCCAGCACGCTCTCCGTGGTGATAATGAACGTCGCTCCGGACTCCAGGGCGCAGCCGCCGTTCGCAAAGCGTCCCAGCCGGATCTTCGGCCCCTGCAAATCGAGCAGCACTCCGATATGCGCTCCCGCCTCGCGTGCCGCCGCGCGCACCGCCTCGATGCGTGCGCCATTCGCTTCCGGCGTGCCGTGCGACGCATTCAGCCGGAACACATCCGCTCCGGCGGCAATGAGCTGTCCTAGAACACCCGGGGCATCCGTGGCGGGACCTAAGGTGGCAACGATTTTTGTGTTGGGCAAATTCTATTGTGCCAAAGCCCGGCGGGATGCAATACTCCGCCAGGCGGGAATCGCCCGCTCCCATGCGCGCCGCTGCTCGCGCCATCCCCGCTCGCACGGCAGCCAACGCGCCTGAGCTATCATCCTTTCCATGGCCAAATTCCTGATTCGCAGCCTTACCGATCCCAACGGTTATATCGAAAAAAATTTCCCCGGCGGCGTTCTGCCGCGCAACAGCAGTGAAAGTTATGTGCCCTGGGCCCTCCTGGGCGACCGCGTAGTGTACGCCCTCACCGGCCAGCACACCAGTTGGCGAGGCGGTGGAGGGCTGCGGCAGTACGATACCGCCATCAGTCAGGAGCGCCGGGCGCTCTGCGAATCGGCCCTCGGAGCCTTCGCATTGCGCAATCCCGCGTACACCGCGGGAGCCGTGGCCACCGTCAGCAACGGCATCCGCAGCTACCTGAATGGGTTCCTGGCGACAGATGCCGACAAGACGGCGAAGCTGGTGTACGACGAAATCGGACATTATTTCTTCACCGCGGGCGGGCTGGGATTTGGCCGCCTCTCGACCGACGACAAGAAAAACATGAAGCCGAGAGACGTTTACGATGCAATCGTCAGGGCATTGACCGGCGGGACTCTCGATCAGAAGCTTTCCATCCATGACGCGGTGGGACGCAAAGTTCTTCCGAAACTGCAGGGCTCGCCGCTCGCCACGTACGAACGATGGGGACCCGTGCTGCGCGGCGATTGGTTCGACGATAAGGATCGCCGCGGCCGCAAGGCAAACCCGGCAAAGCTTCCCGCGACGAATGTCGCCGGCACCGTTCCACAGGGGCAGGTTGGCGTAGTGGGAACGGTCGATCAGACGCGCAATCGGGGAGTCGACATGTTCGTGCGCGATACCAACCGCATGCGCCACGCCGAAGCCGACGCCTATTACGACGACATGGACACTCGAAATCTGCTGTTTGGCGCCGGCATCTCCGGCACAACCGGAACTCTGCTCCAGGCCGCTTTTGCGTTCGGAGCTCTGGGCGGCGACCTCCCGAAGGAATATGTGCTCGGCATCATTGGATACCTGATCGGCGGCGGCATGCATAGCTACCACGAAACCATGGTCATCGCCAACAAAGCCGGCGTTCCGTACACGCCGGGCGGCTTCATCGAGTCGCTGCCCGCGGGTTTCACCAGCTCGGGCGATTACGCCGGCTGGAAACTCCTCTATTACGACGTCGTAGTGTTAGGCGCGATTCACTGGCGCTACAATCCGGGCGTGCTGCCGTCGCATCTGAATTCTCAGCTGCGGCAGCCGAAGTAACGGCATCTTCACCTCGGATTACGCGCGGTGCCGCCGTTGCCGGTGTAAATATAAGTCACCACGCTGCCGCCGGCGTTCTCCAGATTTGTCATGGCGTTGACGTAGTTCGGATCCGGCGGACCGGCAGCGGCCCGCTGTTCGGATTGAAAACCGCGATCAGTGGAATCGTACTCGCCGCGGCGGCCATCGCCGCCCAGCCGTCGCCGATCCCGCCGGGACCGCCCGTGCCCGGATAGAAATACGCAGGCACGATCGTACCGAGACCGGAAGCCGCGCAGCCTGCGGGAAACAGCAGGACCGCGGCAGCCGCAAGGGTGAGAAGTGGAAGGAAACAGGGCTTTCGGCTTCGGAGGTGCATGTCAGGGGGTCCTCACCAGGAAGGCGCCTGAGGCAGCCGTTCCGCCGATCAACTCTGTCACAGCCCGGCCACCCCCGCCGGAGCGCCGCCTCCCGAAGCGAAGCCGATGGCTGAAGGTTGAAGCCTGAAGGCTATAATATCTTCCGGAGGCTCCGTTGGCCACGACCGCATCGCCCGTTTCCATCTCTTCCGAGAATGAAAAGAATCCCTGGCTCGCCGCGGCGGCGCGCTTCGATGAAGCCGCCTACCGGCTGAAGCTCGACGACGGCATGTGCAAGGTGCTGCGCTCGCCGGCGCGCGAGATCACCGTACACATTCCGGTCGGCCTGGACGACGGCCGCCTGGAAGTCTTCACCGGCTACCGCGTGCAGCACTCCGTGGCGCGCGGACCGGCCAAAGGCGGCATCCGCTTCGCTCCCGACGTCAGCCTCGATGAGGTGCGCGCCCTGGCTTCCTGGATGACCTGGAAGTGCGCCGTGGTCAATATTCCCTTCGGCGGCGGCAAAGGCGGCGTCATTTGCGATCCCAACCTGCTTTCCACCACCGAACTGGAGAAGCTGACGCGCCGCTACACGGCCGAAATCATCGATTACATCGGCCCCGAACGTGACGTGCCCGCGCCCGATGTCAACACCAATGAACAGACCATGGCGTGGATCATGGACACCTACTCCATGCACGCGCGCCAAACCGTGACCGCCGTAGTCACCGGAAAACCGATGGCGCTGGGCGGCTCGCGCGGCCGTCCCGAAGCCACCGGCCGCGGCTGCATGCTGGTGACCCTCAAAGCGCTCGAGAAGTTTTTCCTGCGGCCGGAGGATTGCCGTGTGGTGATTCAGGGTTTCGGCAACGTGGGCGGCATGGCGGCGCGCCTGATGAAAGCCGCGGGCTTCCGCATTGTGGCCATCGTCGAATACGATGGCGCCGTCTACAACTCGCACGGCCTCGATATCGCCGGCCTCCAGCGTCACCGCAGGGAGACCGGTTCCATCCGCGGATTCGCCGGCGGCGAGGAGATGGATAAAGAGGAAGCCATGTTTCTCGAGTGCGAAGTGCTCATCCCCGCCGCCACCGAAAACGTGGTTCATTCCGGCAACGCCGACAGGCTCCGCTGCAAAATTCTCTGCGAAGGCGCCAACGGCCCCACCACTCCTCTGGCCGATGTCATTCTGGAAGAAAAAAAGATCTTTGTCATTCCCGATATCCTGGCCAACGCCGGCGGCGTCACCGTGTCTTACTTCGAATGGGTCCAGGACCGCCAGGGCTTCTTCTGGAACGAAGAACTCGTCAACCAGCGTCTGAAAGAGATCATGGACGACAGTTTCGAAGCCATCGTCGAGTACGCCGCCAAGCACAACGTCAATAATCGGATCGCCGCGTACATGGTGGCGCTGGATCGCGTGGCTTTCGCCATCAAGCTGCGAGGAATCTACGCCTAGCCCGGAAGCTTCGGCCGCCGGCGAAGCCGCGTCCACACCTTTGATGCGGCAGTACCACGCTCTCAAACAACAGGTTCCCAACGCTCTGCTGATGTTCCGGCTGGGCGATTTCTACGAGCTCTTTTTCGAAGACGCGGTGGTCGCCGCGCGCGATCTCGAAATCACGCTCACCGCCCGCAACAAGGAAAAAGGCGCCGCCATTCCCATGTGCGGCGTCCCCTATCATGCCGCCGAAGGCTACATCGCGCGCCTCATTCAGAAGGGGCATCGCGTGGCCATCTGCGACCAGATGGAAGATCCCAAGGCCGCCAAAAAACTGGTCAAGCGCGACATCACCCGGGTGGTCACGCCGGGTACCGCCATGGACGCCAACCTGGTGCGCTCGCGCGAGAACAACTACCTGGCCGCGGTGGCGCGCGTCGACGGGCGCGCCGGCGTGGCCCATGTGGATCTCTCGACCGGCGAGTTCCGCGTCACCGAAATGGAGCCCGCGGAAGTGGCCGCGGCGCTCGAGCAGTTGGGCGCGCGCGAAGCCCTCTTTCCCGGCGAACTGCCGCTGCTCGCGGGCGAAGACGCTCCCTCGCCGCGCTTCGTGCGCACCGAGCTCGAAGAATGGGTTTTCACGCCGGACTACGCCGCGCGCACCCTCCGCGATCATTTTAAACTGCTCTCGCTCGATGGCTGCGGCCTCGCCGGGCGCTCCGCCGCCGTCGCCGCCGCAGGCGCCGTCCTGCACTACCTGCGCGAAACGCAGCGCGCCGCGCTCGATCACCTCGACCGCCCGGCTTACTACAATCGCGCCGATTCCATGGTGCTGGACGCCGTCACGGTGCGCAATCTCGAACTCACCGAACCGCTCTTCGCCGCCGATGCCGCCGGCCCGAACCAGGCCACCGTGCTGGCCGTGCTCGACCAGGCCCTCACCGGCATGGGCGGCCGCCTCCTGCGCCAGCGCCTCCTGCGCCCTTCCATGGATCGCGCCGAAATCGAACTGCGCCGGGATGCGGTGGGCGAACTGCTGCACGAAACCATTCTGCGCGCCGAATTACGCAAGCATCTCGGCGGCATTCTGGATCTCGAACGCCTGCTGGCAAAGGTGACGCTCGGCTCCGCCGGGCCGCGCGACGTGCTGGCCCTCGGCCGTTCGCTGGAGAAAATCCCCGCCCTGAAACGCTGCTTCGATACCCGGCAGGCCGAACGGCTGCGCTCCATTCACCAGCGATTGGACGAACTCGACGACGTCGCCGCCCTCATTCTCGAAGCTATCTCCGACGATCCGCCGCTCAACATCGCCGATGGCGGCGCCATTCGCGGCGGCTACCACACCGAGCTCGACGAACTGCGCGACCTCAGTCGCAACGGCAAAGGCTACATCGCGCAGATCGAAGCCCGCGAGCGGCAGCGCACCGGCATTCAATCGCTGAAGGTCCGGTTCAACAACGTCTTCGGCTACTACATCGAAATCACCCGCGCCAACCTGCACCTGGCGCCCGCCGATTACGAGCGCAAACAGACGCTCGCCAACGCCGAGCGCTTCACCACCGGCGAATTGAAGGACTACGAACGCAAGGTTCTGGACGCCGAGGAAAAGATTCTTACACTCGAAAAAGAGCTGTTCGCGAATGTGCGGCAGCGCGCCGCCGCGCAGGCGCAGCGCATTCGCGCCACCGCCGCGGCCATCGCCGAACTCGATGTGACGGCCTCTTTGGCGCAGGTCGCCGCCGAGAATCGTTATAGGCCGCCATCGTTTTCCGAAGACGGCGAAATGCGTATTCTGGCCGGACGCCATCCCGTGGTCGAACGCCTCGCCGGCGAAGAGGGCGCGCGCTTCATCCCCAACGATCTTTACCTGAACGCCTCCGATGGCCTCATCGCCCTCGTCACCGGTCCTAATATGGGCGGCAAATCCACCTATCTGCGGCAGGCGGCGCTCATCTGCATTCTGGCGCAGATGGGCTCTTTCGTGCCCGCCGAATCGGCCTCGCTGCCCATTGTCGACCGCGTCTTCACGCGCATCGGCGCATCGGATAACCTGGCCCGCGGCCGCTCGACATTCATGGTGGAAATGACCGAAACGGCGGTCATCCTCAACACGGCCACCCCGCGCAGCTTCATCGTGCTGGACGAAATCGGCCGCGGCACCGCGACGTATGACGGCCTGGCGCTGGCATGGGCCGTGGTCGAGCACATCCACGCGCGCACGCGCGCCAGGACCCTCTTCGCCACGCACTACCACGAGTTGACCGAGCTCGCCGATTCGCTTGCGGGCGTGCGCAACCTCATGGTCTCGGTGAAGGAGGCCGGAGATCACATCATCTTCCTGCGCAAGGTCGAGCCGGGCAAGGCCGACCGCAGCTACGGAATCGAAGTGGCGCGCCTCGCCGGGCTGCCGCTGGGCGTTATCGAGCGCGCGCGCGAGGTGCTCAAGCTGCACGAGCGCAGCGAGCATGCCGTCACCGGGCAGCTCGCCGAGCCCGTCGAAAGCGGTCCGGTGCAGATCGCGCTCTTCGAGCCGCTGGGCTACGGAATCGCCGAGCGCATTCGCGCGTTGAACCTCGATGAACTGCGGCCCATCGAAGCCCTGCGGCTTCTGGCCGAACTGCAAAGGCAATTGAAAAAGGAATGAGAGTCGCGGGCGTCATGAGCGGCACCTCGCTCGATGGTATCGATGTGGCGATCGTCGAAATCGCCCTGCCGCGCATCCGCACCATCGGGTTTCAATCCACGCCCTATCCGGACGCGGTGCGCCGCGCCATTTTCGGCGTCTCCGATTGCGCCACCCATACCGCCGCCATCTCCCGCCTCAATTACCAGTTGGCGGAACTGTATGCGCGCGCCGTCCAGCGCGCCGTGCGGCGCTTCGGCGCGGTGAAACTGATCGGCTGCCACGGCCAGACCATCTTTCACGAAGGCGGCCGCGATACCCTGCAGATCGGCGAAGCGGCGGTGCTCGCCGAACGCACCGGGGCGCCGGTGGTTTCGAATTTTCGCGCGCGCGATATCGCCGCCGGCGGCCAGGGCGCGCCGCTGGTTCCGTACGTCGATGCGCTGCTCTTCCGCCATCCGCGCGAAACGCGCATCGCATTGAATATAGGCGGCATCGCCAACATCACGGTGATTCCGCCGCGCGGACGCGTGGTGGCCTTCGATACCGGCCCCGGCAACATGGTGATCGATGCCCTGGCGCGCGAATATACCGGCGGACGCAGGCAGTACGATCGCGGGGGGAGAATCGCCGCCTCCGGAAATGTGAATCGCGCCCTGCTCGACGAATTGCTGGCCGATCCCTACTACCGCCGCAAACCGCCCAAGAGCGCCGGCCGGGAACAATACGGCGCGGCGTTCGTCGAGCGCCTGAAACGAAGCGGGCTGCCGCTCGCGGATCTCATCTCCACCGCAACCGTGCTCACCGCGGCGACCATCGCCATCGGCATTCGCCGCGCGCACCCCGAAACACAGGCGGCGTTGATTGTTTCGGGTGGCGGCGCCCACAATCCGCAGATCCTGGGCCACCTGGCGGCGCTTCTGCCGCGAGTCTCCGTCTGCACCTCGAACGATTTCGGAATCGATGTCGATGCCAAGGAGGCCATCGCCTTCGCCATTCTGGCGCACCAGACCTGGCGCCGCAGGCCCGGCAATCTGCCCGATGCCACCGGCGCGCGCAGAGCGGTGGTGCTCGGCGACATTACGCCGTAGCCGCCGGCTTGTCCCGATTCACCCTTCTGATACAATCCGGAGCATGAAAAAGTGTTTTCTTGCCTTGAGTTTGCTGGGGATTCTGCTGCTCGCCGGATGCCAGAAATTCCAGCCCAGCGGGGCCGTCAACGCACCCGCCTCGGCCAGGATCGACCCCAGCCGGTACTATGCAGTCCTGCTTGCCAACGGGTCGGTCTATTTCGGACATCTGGATGGTTTGGGCACGGATTTTCCCGTATTGCAGGATGTTTACTACGTGCAGAGCACCAAAGATCCGCAGACCAATGCTGTAAAGAACATTCTGGTAAAGCGCGGCAAGGAATGGCACGGCCCGGACCGAATGATCGTCAATCAAAAAGCGATTGTTTTTATCGAGCCGGTCGGAATAGATTCCCAGGTAGCCAAACTGATTGAGGAATCGAAACGCTAGCGGAACATCGGCTGCGCCTCTGTGGACGCCGCGTGCGGCGCCACTTGCTGGCCAACTCTCATTTCCGTCCAGTTGTATGCGAACTCTTTTCCGCAGTCCAGACATACAACGTAAGTCCCGTTTCGGTTTGTGGCGCTGGAAACCGGGTACCCAGCAGTTTTCCGCCCGGGAGTTAGCGGAAAGGTCGTCCGTTGGTGCGAGCAACCAAACAGCGTGTTAATAAGCGACTGAAACATATTCGGGCCCCCTTCAATACCCTTAGATACTGGAAGGACGCGCATAGTTTCAGTCCGTCTTCGTACTCTGGTAATGGGTGTTGTACTACGCCGGACAGTTTTCACGCCGGGTTTTCCCGGGACCGGGCCGTTAATTCCCCGGTTTAGAAAGCCGCGAAGCAATTGACTTCGCTATGAGTTCCCCATGAAAACGGCCGTTTTCGATAAAAATCTCGTTAGTATGCATCCCCGCAACAATCACACCAGCGAGGTAAATCCCGGCGCGTTCGCTTTCCAGCGTTTCCGGATTGGTACGCGGTCGTTGAGTTTCCGGTTCTAAGGAAATTCCGGTTTCGCTCAGAAATTGCAGGTCGGGACGGTATCCGATCAGCGCGAAAACGAAGTCGTTTCTTAAGGAAATTTCACCTTCGGGAGTTTGTACTAAGATCGAATCCGGCAGAATCCGAGTGACGCGGGAGTGAAAGAAACCACGAATTTCTTTGTTTGCAATGCGATTTTCGATATTCGGTTTGATCCAGTATTTCACGCGCGAAGAAATGCCCGCGCCGCGATGGATCAGCGTCACGCGCGCTCCGGTCCAGTACAGTTCCAGCGCCGCAATGGCCGCCGAGTTCTTGGCGCCGATCACCGCCACATCCTGGTCATAGTACGGGTGGGGCTCTTTGTAGTAATGGAGTACTTTGGGCAGGTCTTCTCCCGGTATGTCCAGCATGTTAGGCACGTCATAATAGCCCGTCGCCAGAATTACTTTGCGCACGCGAAAGACGTGTCTGCATCCCAGCCGGTCGGTGGTGAAGACTTCAAACGCATCGTCTTCTCCGGCGATCCGTTCCACCTTCTCGTACTGCCGCACGTCCAGCCGGTAGTGGTCCGCCACCTTTCTGTAATACTTCAGCGCTTCCGCGCGGTTCGGTTTCTCGTTGAGGCTGGTCATCGGAATGTTTCCGATCTCCAGCAGTTCCGGCGTCGTGAAGAAGGTCATGTTGGTGGGATAGTGATACAGCGAGTTCACCACGCATCCCTTCTCCACCAGGACCGTCTTCACGCCGCGATTCTGTAACTCGATGCCGCAGGCGAGCCCGGTGGGACCGGCGCCCACCACCAGCGCGTCGCATGACTCGACGGCGGCCGCATCGCCGCCGGTTCCCTCGCTCAAAGTTTTCCCTCCACCTCTCCGTAAACGCTCTGCAACGCGGCGTCCAAAGCAGCCGCGTTGCTGCCGCCGCCTTCAGCCATGTCCGGCCGGCCTCCGCCTTTGCCGCCCGTGGCCTGCGCCAGGGCCGATACCAGTTTGCCGGCCTGCACCTTCCCGGTGAGGTCCTTGGTGACCGCGGCCACAATCGCGATTCCCGCGCCATCCTGCACGCTCGCCAGCACCACCACCGCGCTCTTCCACTTGTTGCGCAGCGAATCGGCCAGCGAGCGCATCTGCACCCGGTCCATTCCATCCGCCCGCGCAGCGAGCACGTGCGATCCCTTCACCTGCCGCGCCTGCGATTCCAGCTCCCCGGCCGCGGATTGCGCCACTTTTTCCTTGAGCTGATCCACCTGCCGCTTCAGATCGCGCTCCTGCACCAGCAGTTTCTCCACGTGCTCGATCAACTCCGGCTCGCCCGCGCGGACGATCTCGGCAATGCGCCGCAAGGAGCTCGTGGTCTCCTGGTATTGCCGCAGCGCTCCCTCGCCGGTGAGCGCTTCGATACGCCGCACTCCCGCCGAAATGCTGCCTTCGTACACAATCTTGCAGACCCCGATATCGCCCGTGCGATGCACGTGCGTGCCGCCGCACAGTTCGCGGCTGAAGCCCGGCACCGTAACCACACGCACCTGTTCGCCGTACTTTTCGCCGAACAGCGCCATGGCTCCGGTGCCGATGGCCTGGTCGAGCGGCATCACGACTGTTTCGACCGCCGTGTTGCGGAGGATCTGCTCATTCATGAGCCGCTCCACTTCCTCCAGTTCGGCGCGATCCATCTGCGTGTAATGCGTGAAATCGAAGCGCAGCCGGCCCGGCTCCACCACGCTGCCCGCCTGCTTGACGTGCGTTCCCAGAACCTGGCGCAGCGAGGCGTGCAGCAGGTGCGTCGCCGTATGATTGCGCCGTGTGGCATCGCGCACCGGCGCCGCCACTTCGCCGCGCAGCAAGGCTCCCACGGCGATGGGCGCGTACGTGCGCACGCGGTGCACCGTCAGCCCCGGCACGCCCGGGAAGGCCGTTTCCACGTCGGCGGCTTTTTCTCCCGCGTCCGAAAACAGCGCGCCGCGGTCGCCCACCTGGCCGCCCGCTTCCGCATAGAACGGCGTCTGGTCGAACACCAGTTCGGCCGTGGCGCCCGAAGGAACGCGCTCCACCAGTTCGCGATCCACCAGCACGCCGATGACCCGCGAGGTCGCCTCCATTTCGCTATAGCCGAGGAATTTCGTCCGGCCCCGCTCCAGCAGCTTCTGGTACGCCGGCACCACGGCGGCTTTTTCCGCGCCCTTCCAGCTCGCGCGCGCCCGCTCGCGCTGCCGCTCCATCTCGCGCCCGAAGCCCTGGTGATCGATGGCCAGCCCCTTCTCGCGCGCCATCTCCTCCTGTTCGTCCAGCGCCAGCCCGTAGGTGTCGTACAGCTTGAACGAGACCGCGCCCGGAATCAGCGCGCCTCCCAGCTTCGAAACTTCGTCGTTGAAGACCTTCTCCGCCTGCAGGAACGTGGTGGCGTAGCGATGCTCTTCGTCTTTCACCACGCGCGAAACGCGCTGCACGCTTTCCATCAGCTCCGGGTAGGCGGGCCGCATCAGCTCCGCCACAAAGCCCGTGAGTTTGTAGAGAAACGGCTCTTCCACCCCCACCAGCCGCGCATTGCGCATGGCGCGGCGCATGATTTTGCGCAGCACGTAGCCGCGCCCTTCGTTGGCCGGCGCCACGCCATCGTGAATCAGAAACGCCGTGGCGCGCGCGTGATCGGCGGCGATGCGCAGCGCCGTATCGGTGCGCGGGTCGCTGCCCGCCGTGACGCGGAACAGATCGGCCGCATGTTCGACGATGGGGCGGATCAGGTCCGTATCGTAATTCGAAAGCTTTCCCTGCAGCACCGCCGCCACGCGCTCCAGCCCCATGCCGGTATCGATGGAAGGCCGCGGCAAGGGCGTCAGCGTGCCCGCGGCGTCGCGGTCGAACTGCATGAACACCAGGTTCCAGATCTCCACGAACCGCCCGCCGGCATCGCTCGGAAACTCTTCGTGCTCGCGCCCCGGCTCGGCCGCTTCGACGCCCAAATCGTAATGGATCTCCGAACACGGACCGCACGGCCCGGTTTCGCCCATCTGCCAGAAATTGTCTTTTTCATCCAGCCGGAAGATGCGGCTTTTCGGCACGCCCGCCACCTTCTGCCACAGGATTTCGGCTTCGTCGTCTTCGCGAAAAACGGTGACGTACAGGCGATCCTTGTCGAGGCCGTAATCCTTCGTGATGAGGTCCCACGCGAACTCGATGGCTTCCGCCTTGAAGTAGTCGCCGAAGGAGAAATTGCCCAGCATCTCGAAGAACGTGTGATGACGCCGCGTGTAGCCGACGTTCTCCAGGTCGTTGTGTTTCCCGCCCGCGCGCACGCATTTCTGCGAACTGGTGGCGCGCGAGTAGGGCCGCTTTTCCAGCCCCAGAAACACGTCCTTGAACTGGTTCATGCCCGCGTTGGCAAAAAGCAGAGTGGGATCGTTGGCCGGCACCAGCGACGAACTGCGCACCACCGCGTGGCCGCGTTCGGCAAAAAAGTCGAGAAACCGCTGTCTGATCTCGTGACCTGTCACGCTGATTTCCTTTGTGGGTGGACTATATACGATTGTAGCGAAGGGACAAGAAATTATGGCCGCCGATGAACGCCGATAAGGCCCCCGGCTTTCGGTTTTCTCGGCGTTTATCGGCGTTTATCGGCGGCCCAATTCTCTTTTGGGCCTTTTTAGGCCTTCAAACTCTGGAACGCCGTCGGCACTCCGGCACTCGAAACACTGATCGCGGCTTCGCCTTTCGGCAGCTTCACAGTCACGAAAGCGCGGCCGTTGTACAACTCGACCGCGCGCGACCCGGTCCCCGTTCCCAGGTCCGCCACCAGCTCCCCATCGCCGGCGAGCGCGAACCGCACGGCGTTGCGGGCATCCAGGCACTGCACGCCGTTGGCATCCAGCAAGTGTGCCTGCAACGTCACGGCGCCGTTCTTACGCCCGATTTCTTCCCACGCGAACCTCGCCGGCTTGCCCCACTTTTCCGTCTGATACCGGAACCGGATCTCATCGGTGACTTCGCTCGCGCCCTGCTTCGCCACCACGCGCAGATGATTCTCCCCCGCGGTGAACGGCACTTGCCAGCGCAGACCGGCGGCCGGGAAATCCTGGCTGTCGCGCCGTTTCACGCCGCACGATTTTCCGTTGTGGAACAGCTCGGCGCTCGCGCAGTTCGAGTACACCTTCACCATCTTGGCTTCGCCCGCATCGCCCCAACGCACCGGCCACGTGTGTCCGTAGATGTGCGCCATGGGTTTCTCCGCCCAGTACGATTGAAATACGTAATAGCCTTCCTTGGGCGTCAGGTCGCGCTCCAGCACACCTTTCTGATTCACGCGCGGAACTGGATTTTCCGGCCGCAGCGGCGTCGCGAAATCCTTGAACACCCACATCGCCGAGCCCGCCATCCAGTCCATGGTCTCCTGTTCTTTCAGGTGCCAGTCGAAAAGGTTGCAGATGTAGGTCTCGCTCCAGTCGCCGTCCCTGGAGGCGCGCGTCTGGCCGCCGGTGAGCAGAAACGCGCGGTCCTTTTCTTCCACGCCCTGCCCGGTGGCGATCCGCGAAATCACTTTGTCGGGGTCTTCCGAGTGCCGCCGCGCGTGGCTGTCGCCGCCCCACTCGATGTGCAGCATGCGGTCCACCTGCTTGACCGCTTTCTCACAGGACGATTTGTACTCCGTGTATCGTCCGCTATACCATCCGGCCCAGATGGAGGGCGAATACACATCCGGAATGTCCTTGGCGAATTCGTTGCGCCGGATGGAGGTGAGCCGGCTGGGGTCGAGCTTGTGCGCGATCTCGTTCAGTTCGCTCATGTAGGCGCGGATGGCGTTCTTGTCGAAGGTCGGAAAATCGCCCGGCCAATCGGTCTCGTTTCCGAGCCCCCAGAAAATCACCGACGGATGGTTGCGATGCTGGTCGATCATGTTGCGCATCATGCGGCGCCCTTCTTCTTTGTACTGCTCGCCGCCCACGCCGCCGCGGCACCACGGCACCTCTTCCCAAACCACCAGCCCCAGTTCGTCGCAGAGATCGAGCACCAGTTTCGCCTGCTGATAGTGGCCCAGGCGAATGAAGTTGGCGCCCATCTCCTTCACCATTTCGAGTTCGCGCCGCACCAGTTCGTCGGCTTCCGCGCCGCCCGTGCCCGCCTGGTCCTGGTGGCGCTGCGTGCCGCGCAGAAACAGCTTCTCGCCGTTCAGCTTGAAGATGCCGTGTTTGGGGAACTCCCAGAAGCGCAGGCCGAAGCGCTCCTCCACCGCCTGCTCGCCATGCACGCTCTTGAGCGTCACCGCGCAGCGATACAGTTTCGGCGTCTTCGGCGACCACAGCGCGGGAGCATCCAGACTGAACGCCGCGATGGCGGGCTCGCCCGTCCACGGCGCGATCGTCCTCGATGAGCTGTGCACCGTCTTGCCCGCCGGATCCGTAACCGTAGTCTCGACGGTCACGGCGTTGGTGAGCGAAGCCGGGTTGTACAGCCGCGCCCGCACCGTCACCGACGCTTCGCCCGCGCTCGCGCTGGTGTCCACCAGCACGCGCTCCAGCGAAATCGCCGGCACGTACTCCAGATCCACCGGCCGGAAAAGCCCGCCGTAGCGCGTAAAATCGCTCTGGTCCGAAGGGATGGTCTCCAGGTCGCGCGAGTTATCGCACATCACCGCGATCTGCACTTTTCCTTGCGCTTCGGGCCGCTTCACGGCGCGCGCCGCGGCGTCGGTGATATCCACCGTGAAGTAGTCGTAGCCGCCCAGGTGCTCGCCCGCTTTTTCCAACCCGATGAAGACCTCGCTGCGCTGGCCGGTTCCCTGGAAGTTCAGCAGCGTGCGCCCGTTGGGATAGCGATTGTTGACAGCGATCGCCGTGCGATACCAGCCCGGGCCTTCGTAGTAGCCGCGGTCGGGATCGGTGGCGTCGAGCGCGTTGAAGCAGTGCGGAATTGTCACTTTTTCCCAGGAGGTGTCGTCGCTCGCCGCCGCGGCGCCGCGCCACGCCTCCCAAACACCGCCCAGGCCGCCGTGATAATATTCCCACCCTTCGGCCAGCCGATGCGTGGTTTCGGCCTCGACCCCGGCTGCGGCGGGCCCGGCATTGGCCGCCGACAGGGGCGATAGAGCGGCGCCGGCAATCGCTGCCGAAGCGCTCTGCAAAAGCACGCGGCGGCTCAACAGCCCCGCGTTCGGAACTTCCCGGTTCTTCATGGACCTTCTATTTTATCGTTAACTGCGCCAGTTTACGCCCACGTTCAGGTTCTTCTTGGCGTACTCCAGGCTGCGCTCGAGGTCGAGCCGCTGCTGCTCCTTGAGAGCTTCGGCTATGACCGGCGGCCGCCCGCGGGCGCCCGCGACGTCTTCCACCACCATCGCTCCCATATAAGGATGGCCGCGTTTCACCAGCGCCACATAGCGCGCGAATTCCGACGCCAGCGCTTTCGGAAAAACCTTCCAGAAGTCCTCTTCGAGATACGGAACCACGCGCGGCGGCCGGCCGGTGATAATCTCCAGTTGCATCGAAGCCTGCGGGCACCACTGGCGGAACAGCTCGACAAAGCGCACGAAATCGATCTGCCCGTCTCCCAGCACCACCCATTGCCCGGCCGCGCCGTTGGGCACCTCGAATATCAGCGAATCGCGAATGTGCGTGGTGACGACGTAGGGAGCCAGCACCTCCAGCGTCACCATGGGGTCTTCCACCACCCAGATGGGGTTGCCGGTATCCAGGTTCGAGGCCACAAAGTCTTTGCCCGATTCTTCGATGATGGTTTTGACTTCGCGCGCCTGCAGATCGCCATTGTGATTCTCCAGCGCGATCTTCACCCCCGAATCCAGCGCTTCGGAGCGCACCGAGCGGAACACTTTGATGGTGTTCTCCATGTGCGCTTCGATGCCCGGTTCGCCGATGCGATCGGGCCCCGCGCCGAGGAAGCAGCGCATCGCCTTCGCGCCCATCGCTTTGGCCACGCGCAGCCCCTGCAGCACGCGGTCGCGCGCGGGCGGCCCGTTTTTGGAAAACGAATGGCTCGAAGGACAGATGCAGCCGGTCCCGCCATCCACGTGGATGTGCAGGCGGTCGGCCTGGTCCTTCACTTTTTTCAGATATGCCGGGTCGAGGCTTTCATAATCGCCCAGGCTCGAAATCTGGATGGTATCCAGCTTGTGTTGTGCCGCGAAATCCAGAAGCTCGGGAGCTTTCCATTGGAACGCCCGAAGAGAATAGGTGTCGAATCCCAGTTTGATGGGGACCGCGTCCGCCGGCGGCGCGGCTACGGCTGTCGCCGCCAGCGTCCCCGGAACCGTCTGCAGAAAAGAACGGCGTAACATGTTGTTACTGTAGCGCAGGAAACGCCTCCCGATTCTGCGCCCCTTCTGGCATCGCGCTTGCAACTCTTTCGACCCGTGTTCCCGATGATTTCCGCAACTGCTTGCTCCCTGCGTCGCGAACCGGCGAAAACGGTCGCCGGTCGTGCCGATTCGTCACACCGCTGTGGCCGCGCGGCATCACGTGGACATCGTAACTGTTGCTATAATCGAGACTTAAACTGGCATAGGAACGCCTTCTCCAACATCGCATGAAGTGTATTCCCGTATTCTTTCTAGGGGCGGCTGCCGTGTTTGCCGCCGATTTTGTTACCGGTCAGGCCGCGAGATTGGTCGTCGGACAAGTGTCGTTTACCGCGGCCGATCCCAACTCGAGCAATTCGGTGATCGGCGGCGCCAGTGGTGTCGCCTACGCGGCCAACACTCTCTTCGTGGCGGACGATAACCGCATTGGAGCCCTGCCCGACAACAATCGCGTCCTCATTTTCCCCAACGTGTCAGGCACATTTCCCGCTCCTACCGACCAGTTGCAGTACAACACTTCGTGCCCGATCTGCGTCGGCACGGCCAGCGTTGTGCTGGGCCAGCCGGACTTCACCACCACCACGGAAAATGTCAACGCAACCGCATCCAATTTGCGGCTGCCCACTGCCATCGCTTCCGATGGCGTCCGTCTCGTGGTGGCCGATACCAATCACAACCGCGTGCTGATCTGGAACAAGATCCCGACGGTGAATAATACTCCCGCCGACGTGGTAGTGGGCCAGCCGAACTTCGCCGGCATCACGGTTCCCACCAACGGCGTTCCCAGCGCCACGTCGATGAACGGACCGCAAGGCGTCTGGATCCAGAACGGCAAGCTCTACGTCGCCGACACGCAGAACAATCGCATCCTCATCTACAACCACATTCCTACCAGCAATGGCGCGGCAGCCGACGTGGTGCTCGGCCAGCCCAACTTCACCTCCCCGGTGATTCTCGATATCACCCAGCAGGATGCTCCCACCACGGCTTCCAACATGCTCGATCCGGTCTCGGTCACGTCCGACGGCACGCACCTGTTCGTGACAGACCTGGGCGCCAACCGCGTGCTGATCTGGAATAGCATTCCCACTACCAACGGCCAGCCGGCGGACGTGGTCGTCGGCCAGCCCGACATGAGCAACTCCGCTCCCAATAACGCATTCACGGGCGTGGCCGCGGCCACCTCCACCGATACCAACAAAGAGACCGCCGTTCTGTGCCCCGATGCCAACGGCACCGACGCGGCCAATAATCCGACCTTCCCCAACTACTGCAACGCCACCCTGAACTATCCGCGTTTCGCGCTCTCCGATGGCACCCGTCTCTTCATCGCCGATGGCGGCAACGATCGTGTGCTCGAATTCCTCTCCATCCCGACCACCAACGGCGCTTCCGCCGATATCATTCTGGGACAGGTCGGCGGCGAAATCGACCAGGCTTCGGATGCCGCCGATTCGCTGAACACTCCTACCGCCCTGGCGTGGGACGGCACGAACCTCTATGTTGCCGATCCGTACAACCGGCGCGTCATGGTTTACTCCGTCGCGCCCGTCATCCTGCCCTACCAGGCGGTGGTCAATTCGGCCAATCAGAATGTGTACGCCGTCGGCTTGATTTCCATCGGCGGAACCATCAACACGGGCGACATCGTCACCATCACGATCGCGGCCGCACAGTATACCTACACCGTCAAGGCTACCGATAGCATCGGCACCGTGATCACGTCGCTGGTCAACGAAATCAACGCGGGCAACGGCGATCCCAACGTGACCGCCATCGCCGATACCATCGACGACCTGATCACGCTGCAGGCGCGGCAGGCGGGCACCCAGGGCAACAACGTGATATACGGCGCGACAGTCTCGACCAACGCGCTGATTACCGCCACCGCCTCCAACAGCACGCTCACCGGAGGCGGAGACGCGGCCAGCGTCGCCCCCGGCACCATCGTCACCATCAACGGCACCAATCTCTCAGCCAATACTGCCTCGGCCGATCTGAGCCAGCCGACGCTGCCCACCGTACTCGGCGGGACCCAGGTCTATTTCAACGGGATTCCCGCGCCGTTGACATTCGTTTCTCCCACCCAGATCAACGCCCAGATGCCCTGGGAATTCACCAACACCACCAGTGTCAATGCCTACGTGCGCTCAGTAATGTCGGATGGCAGCGTGATGGTGACCTCGCCCGTTTCCGCCACGATTGTCGCCGCCAACCCCGGAATCTTCGGACAGAACGGCACCTCCAATCCGCAACTGGGCCTCGTGTACCACGGGTCGAGCAAAGCCGTGGGAGTGGTGTCGGTGGATGGCAGCATCGTCGCCAACGACGTAGCCACCGTCACGATTCAGGACCGAAGCTACAGCTACACCGTCCAGGCTTCCGACACGCTCGATACCGTGCGCGACGCCCTGGTGGCGCTCATCAACAATGATCCCGTGGTGACGGCGGTCGCGGCCGGCGTCTTCGACCGCATCATTCTATACGCCAAACAGGCCGGACCCGATGGCAACACCATCACTTACGGCGGCACCACCAGCAGCGGGGCATCCATCATCATCACGGCCTTCGGCAGCCAGCTCTGCTGCGCCAACATCGCAGGCTCGCCCGTCACCGTCGATAATCCCGCGCTGCCCGGCGAGACCGTCATTCTGTATGCCACCGGCGTGGGATTGCCCGTCTTCACCGGCACGGTGCAAAGCTTTGTGGTCACCGGCGCCCAGTATCCTTTGGGCGCGCCCGTCACGGCGCCTCAGCAATTCATGAACTCGATCGCCGGCGGCAGCACCGCCGACGTCCTGCAGGCGACCCTGATGCCCGGCACGGTGGGGATCTTCCAGGTGGTGCTGCACCTCAATTCCAGCCTGGTGACGAATCAGTACACCAGCGTCACCATCGCCCAGGGCAGCTATGTCAGCAACGCGGTGGCGTTTCCGGTTTATAACCCGTCGCCGCCGGGTTCCTCGCAGTAGGGTTCAGGGCGCATAGACCGCCCTGACGGAATTGCGCGCCGCTTCCGGCACAAGATGCTCCCACGCCTCCCCGCGGCGGATCCGCGCGCGCGTCTCGGTCCCCGATACGTGCTCGTAGTTCCCCGCCAGGTCCAGCCGCCGGATGGCGTCTTCATACCCTTCGGGCGCCGTGTATTCGCCGGCGCGCGCCGCCACCAGCAGTCCGAACTGCCGCAGCATGCCGGCGAAGGCGTCCGGGGAACCGTAGTTCCACCCCGCAATTCGCTCGGCGGCATCGCGCCCGCACAGGAACCATAGCCGCGGAGCGGGTCCATACTGCTCCCGGCATTCGTTTGCGATTTCGACAAAGAGTCCGCCGTTCGTCACCGCGACGGAGAATTGCGGCCATCCGGCAGCAGCCGCGCGCAGAATTTCCAGCCGTTCTGAAAACGTGGCGCCGGAATACTCCTTATGCGGCAGAACCCGGGGCAGCACCAGCACGACTTCATCGACTTCGGCCAGCGCCGCCCGCGCCATCGCCAGGTGCGCCACCGTCACCGGATTGAACGTACCCGGAAGAATGCCTAACCGCCGCGGCTCGCCCCGGGCACGCCGGAAGAACTCCATGCTTCCATCCTAGCGGAAAAGAGTTCCCGGTCCGATAGCGTGAAAATCCGCAATCGATCACCACGCTTGCGGGGAAGAGTGGGAAATCTGACGCACCCAATGTTCCCAAAAACACAGAGGGCGCAGGATTTCTCCTGCGCCCTCGATCAGTCCCGCTTGCCTTACGCGGCGTTTGCCAGCAGTTCGTCGAAAGAATCGCCGTTTTCGCCGTCGAATTCGTGGCGGTCGGCGGCTTCCTGGCACTTGATGCAGAACTTCGTCCACGGTACGGCATCGAGCCGCTTGGGCTTAATGTCCTCTTCGCAGTGCAGGCAAACACCATAGCTGCCGTCGGCGATCCGCGACAATGCGCTTTTCACATTCCGCAGCAGGTTCGATTCGCGGTCAAGGTTTCGGATGGCGAGCTCGCGTTCACCAGCGAGCTGTACTTCGTCCAGAGCGTCCGGGGTCTTTTCAATTGCGATGTCTTCCCGATTTCGAAGGCCTGCAGACAGTTCCGCCTGTTTCGCCTCCAGCACCGCTTTATATTTTTCGAGTTCGGTCTTGTTCATTGTCCATCTCCTTCTTCAATCGGTTTTTCTTTTTTTTTGTTCTCCTTAGCGCTTTCCTCCGCAAACGATTAGACGAAATTTTGTGCCAAAGGTTTCACGCTGTGCTCTCCCTCAATGGAGCTATTGTTCGTCCTGTTCAACCTCAGTGACGTCCGCACGAGACCCTTTATTAGCAATTCCTGTGCCAAACCCGGTTTCCAGCAGGGAGTGCATCATGTCCCCCTAACATATCGGCAGAATCGGGACCGATTTCGCTACCGCTACCGTGTATCTTTTTCGTCTGCGCCGGAAAGCTTCTCCCAGACGCAATGCTATCAGTCCGTTAGCGCGCCATCGGTGCTGCGGGCATCCATCCCGAGTTCCGCGCGGCGCGCCGTAACAACTGAAAATGCGGCGGTTGCGGTGCCTTCCGTTCCTCCCATGCGCGACGAAAAATTGCCGTGACCGCGCCAACTGCCCGCCACCCGGCCAACCCGCTGCCCTCCCGTCGGCACTTTGCGTCGAATTTCCGGCAGCAGCCGGCGTGGTAGTCTGGCATTCATGAAAGCCGCGCGTTTCCACCAGCATGGCGGCCCCGAGGTGCTGGTTTACGAGGAAGTTCCCGAGCCCGCCATCAAGGCCAACGAAGTTCTGCTTCGCGTGCGCGCCTGTGCCCTCAATCACCTGGACCTTTTCGTCCGCGCCGGCATTCCCGGCATGAAATTCGCGCTCCCTCACATTCTGGGCAGCGATATCGCGGGCGAAGTGGTCGCCGTGGGCGAACTCTGCGAACGCGTGAAGCCGGGCTGGCGCGTCCTCCTCTCTCCCGGGTCGAGCTGCCGGCAGTGCGATTACTGCCTCGGCGGCAACGATAACTTTTGCCGCCGTTACACTCTGTTCGGCTATGGCCGGGACGGCGGCAACGTCGAAATGATGGCTGCTCCCGAATACAGTGTGATTCCAATTCCCGACGACCTCAGCTTCGAAGAGGCCGCCGGCGTTCCCCTGGTCTTCCTCACCGCCTGGCACATGCTGATGGCGCGCGCGCGATTGCAGCCCGGCGAGGACGTGCTGGTGCTGGCCGCCTCCAGCGGCGTCGGCTCAGCCGCCATCCAGATCGCCAAGATGTTCCAGTGCCGCGTCATCGCCACCGCCGGCGGCGACGACAAACTGGCGCGCGCCCGCGAACTGGGGGCCGACCTCGCCATCGATCATTACCGCCAGGACATCGCGGCGGAAGTCAAAAAGTTCACCGCCAAACGCGGCGCCGATGTGGTCTTCGAACACGTGGGCATCGCCACCTGGAACAAAAGCCTGGAATCGCTCGCCCCCGGCGGCCGCCTGGTCACCTGCGGCGCCACCACCGGCTACGATGCCCGCCTCGACCTGCGCTACCTGTTCAGTAAACAGTGGAGCCTGCTGGGCTCGTTCATGGGCACCATGGGGGAACTGCACCAGGTTCTCAAATTCGTTTTTCGCAAACAGTTGAAACCGGTCATCGACCGCGTCTACCCCCTGAGCGAAATCCGCTCTGCCCACGAACGCCTGGAGAATAAGGAGCAGTTCGGAAAAGTGGTGGTGAAGCCATGAAATCCACAAAGCCGCTCGGGACGCCGCGGGCCGCGCTCGCCCTCCTGCTGTGCGCTTCCGCCGCGCTGGCCGCCGATGCCGTTCCTAAAGTGCGCGCCATCACCGCGTTCATCGAGATTTCCCCCGCCAACTATTCCGCGCAGATCCAGGACGCCATGCGCTTTCTGGATGGCGCTCGGGGACGTTTCCGCGCCGCCGGTTTCGAAGTCCAGACCGTTCGCATCGCCACCCAGCCCTTTCCCGAGTACACCCGCGGCCTGAAACACGAGGCCGCCCTCGCTCTGCTGCGGCACATCGATGAGATGGGCAACAAGCTCGGTTTCACCCCCGCCATCGGCCCCGCCATGCTGCACGATTCCGACGACCCCTCCAGCGTGGACCTGCTCGCCGATTTCCTGGCGCAACCCGGCAAAACCAATGCCAGCCTGGTCACTGCCGCCGAAGACGGCATTCACTGGACCGCCATCCGCCAGGCGGCGCGCCTCATCAAAGCCGTCTCCGCGCGCAGCCCGCACGGGCAGGGCAATCTCAATTTCGCCGCCATCGCCATGCTCAAGCCGCACTGCCCGTTTTATCCGGGCGCTTACCAGCTTGGCGGCGGAAAAGCCTTCGCCATCGGGCTGGAAGGCGCCGGAGTGGTCGAAGATGTCTTCGCGCGCGACCGCGACCCGCGCACCGCCGGCGCCGTTCTTGCCGCGGCTCTCGGAAAATATGCGCGCCAGGTGGAAGAGATTGCCGGCCAGATCGCTGCTTCCGGCGGCTGGACCTATGCCGGCATCGATCCCACGCCCGCGCCTCTGGGCGATGTCTCCATCGGCCGCGCCATCGAATCCTTCACCGGCTCGCCGTTCGGCGGCTCCGGCACCATGACGGCCGCCGGCATCATCACCCGCGCCGTGCAGTCGATTCCCGTGAAGCGCGTCGGCTACTCCGGCCTGATGGTGCCCGTGCTCGAAGACAATGTTCTCGCCCGGCGATGGGCCGAAGGCGCCTTCACGATCGATTCACTGCTGGCCTATTCCGCCGTGTGTGCCGGCGGCCTCGATACAGTGCCGCTCCCCGGCGATATCACCGAAGAGCGGCTGGCACACATCCTGGACGATGTCGCCACTCTCGCCTTCAAGTGGAACAAGCCGCTCGCCGCGCGCCTGCTGCCCGTGCCCGGCCGCAAAGCCGGCGAGCGCACCGAATTCGAAGATTCGCGCATGGCGAATACGACGATTCATTAGGGCGGCCACAAAGACGAAGAGAAAGGCACCGCCCCGGTTGTCTCACTCCTCGCGCAGCGCCACCACCGGGTCTACATTGGCCGCTCTGCGCGCCGGAAAGTAACTGGCCGCCGCACCCGCGCCGAGCAGCAGCACGGCCACGGCCGAGAAGCTCAACGGATCGGTGGGGCGCACTCCGAACAGCAGGCTCGCCAGCGAGCGCGTGACTGCCAGCGCGCCCGCCAGGCCCAGCAACAGGCCCGCCGCCACCAGTCCGATGCCCTGCTTCAAAACCAAACCCACCACGCTGGCGCGGCTCGCTCCCAGTGCGATGCGGGTGCCGATTTCGCTGGCCCTTCGCGCCACTGAAAACGCCAACAGTCCGTAGACTCCGACAACTGTCAGCACCAGCGCCAGCGCCGCGAAGAATCCGAACAGCCAGGCATCGAAACGCGAATCGCGCGTATTCGAAGCCACAATCTCCTCCATGGCCCGCAGCCGGTCCACCCGCTGCCGCGGATCGACCTCCGCAATCGCTTGCCGGATGCGCGCCCCCATGCCCGCCGTCGAATCCACGCGCACCACCCAGTTCATTGCCTGGTCATACCACTCCGCCTGCGGCACCGCCAGATAAACGGTGGGGCTCGGCGGCACTTTCAGCTCCTCGGTCTTGGTATCCGCCACCACTCCGACCACCTGCCGCACGGGATCGTCGAAATACTGTTTGCCGCGAAACCGGCCGACTTCCACGCGCCCGCCCAGGACGTCCCCCGAAGGCCACCACTTCCGCGCCACCGTCTCGTTCACCAGAATCACGGGCGGAGCCGCGGCCGTGTCGCGTTCCGTGAACCTGCGCCCGCGGCGCAGCGCGATCCCCATGGTTTCGAAATAACCCGGGGTCACCACCCGGATCTCCATGCCGCCGATGCTCTTCTCCGGCTGCCCGGCCACCTGCGCCGGCATGTTGCCGTGGCCCACCAGCGGAAGCTGGTTGATGGCCGCCACGCCGCGCACTCCCGGCAGGCCGCGCAGGCGTTCGAACAGGGCTTCGAACATCCATCCGTCCGCCGGCTTCTGCCCGCGAGGCGGCTGCGTCAGAAACGTGATCACACCCCGCGGTTGAAAGCCGAGCGGCTCCTGGTGCAGCCGATAGAGGCTCTGCATCAACAGGCCCGCCGAAACCAGCAGCGTGACGGAAAGCGCCACTTCCGCCGTCACCAGCACGTTTCGCGCGCGCTGCCGGCTCGCGGCCGCTGTGGAGCGTCCGCCCGCCTTCAGCGCCGTCTGCAGATCCACCCGGGCGGCGGAAAGAATCGGCGCCAGGCTGAAGACCACGCCCGTGGCGATGGCTGCGCCCAGCGCAAACGCCAGCACCGGCGCATCCAGCACGATGGGAGCGGACGCCGGCAGATGGAAGGGAATCATCGCCACGAAGCTCGCGAGCACCCATCGCGCCAGCACGACTCCGGCAACTCCGCCCGCGAGCGTCAACACCAGGTTTTCCGTCAGAATCTGGCGCACCAGCCGCCCGCGCCCGCTGCCCAATGCCAGGCGCAGCGCGATCTCCCTCTGGCGCGCGGCCAAACGGGCCAGCAGCAGGCCGGCCAGGTTGGAGCAGGCGATCAACAACAAAAGCCCCGCCGCGCCGAGCAGAAGCAGCAGCGTGACCCTTACATCGCCCACCAGCGTGTCCTGGTACGGCGTCACCCGCAGCCCGCGGTATTTTGCGGGCAAACCCTCCGGCTTCGTGCTCAGGAATTCGGCGGTGAGCGCCGCGCAGCCGGCATTGGCCTGGCGCAGGCTCACCCCGCCGGCCAGCCGCGCGATCATAACCGTGTTCATGCCGCGATCCCCCATGCTGCCTGAAAAGCGCAGCGGCACAAAGGCATCGGCCGCTTCGGGAAACCAGAACCCGCGCGGCAGCACGCCGACAATATTGTACGAGGCGCCATCGATCGCCACCGCGCGCCCCAGAACCTCCGGATCGCCGCCGAACGCACTGCGCCACAGCGCGTCGGTCAGAACGATCGCCCGCGGCCCGCCCGGCCGGGTCTCCTCGCTGGTGAATTCGCGTCCCAGCGCCGGCGCCACTCCGAGCGTGCGGAAGAAATCCGCCGTAGCCAGGCCGGCCGCGATGGGGTGCACGCTGCCGCGGTAGGTCAGAGTCACATCGGAGACGCCGCGCCAGCCCGCCGCGCCCGCGAACACGGCGGCGTGCTCCTTCCAGAACTGATACTCGAACATCGTCACCGCGTCCGCGCCCTCGCGCCCCACCAGCACCAGCCGCTCCGGCGCCGGATAGGGCAGCGAGCGCAGCAGCACCGCGCGCACCACGCTGAAAATCGCCGTGTTGGCGCCGATTCCCAGCCCCAGCGAACAGATCGCCACCAGCGCGAATCCGGGGCTCTTGCGCAGCACGCGCAGCGCGTAACCGAGGTCTTTCCACAGCGTCTCGATGAAGTTCAGGCTGTTCATACGGTAGATCTCCTCGCGAATCTGCGTGGGGTTGCCCAGTTTCTTCATGGCCGCGCGGCGCGCCTCCACCGGCGTCATGCCGCGGGCGGCGTTGTCCGCGGTTTCGGCTTCCAGGTAGGCTTCGAGTTCCAGCGCCCGCTCGCGGTCCCATTGCTTCCGGCGAAAATAGCGGCGCCAGCTCATGCCTCATTCCTCCGCCGGCCGGAGCACACGGTTCACGGCGCGGGTCAGCCGGTCCCAGCGGCCGGTCTGCTCGATCAACTGCTTCCTGCCCGTGGCCGTCAGCCGGTAGTATCGAGCCTTGCGATTGTTTTCCGAAGTCCCCCAAAAGGATGCGATCCAGCCGCGATCCTCGAGCCGATGCAGCGCCGGATAGAGAGAGCCGTGCTCCACCTGCAACACCTCCTCGGAACGATGCTCGATGACGTGCGCGATGGTGTGGCCGTGCGCCGGCCCGGGCGCCAGCGTCTGCAGGATGAGCAGTTCCAGCGTCCCTTGTAACATTTCGTTCTCCAGCGGCATACACCCATAGACGCTCGACCGGAAGTGTCGTTAGCAGAAATCGGAGATACCTGAATCCCCTATAAGATAGGCACACTTTGCCCCATCCCACCCACTCGACAGTCAACCGAACGGGCCTTGACCGGCCCTCAGGGCAGCCGCGGGTCGCGATCGTCCACCGTGGCGCTGACCAGTTCCACGAGTTCCCGCGCAGCCTCGGCCGGCAATTCGTCGTGGGTCAGGCTTTCACACAGGGCAATCGCATCCAGGACGCGTGCCAGACGCCGCCACCCATCAGGCAGCCTGCCGCCCGCGTCCACATAGCCGTTGGAGAAAGAGGGTTCGATCAACGGGCGCGCAACGCGCTCGGAGCGCAGAAAATGGCCGATATCCGCGAGCGGAGATCCCGAAAAGGCAAACTCCCAGTCCAGCACCGCGGCCACCGCCCACTTCCCCTCCACCTGCCGCACGATGAGATTCCGCCGGGAGAAATCGCCGTGCACGAGGCGTCTTTCATCCTCCAGCGCGGCCAGTTGCGCAGCATAGGACCGGAGCAGAGCCGCGGTCCTTTCCCGCAGATCCGGCCCCATGCGCCGCTGCAGATTCTCCGACGCGAGACACAACTCCGCAAATCGCGGAACCTGGTTCGCGCCTGCGAGGAGCGGATGAGACGGCGCCGCCCCTGGCCCGAGCCAGCCGGGTTTCGCAAACGTCGTCCGGCCGATACAGGCCAGGACCTGCCCCGCATCGTACGCGGCCTGACTGACGGACCGCGCATCGCCGCCGCGCTTCAGGTCGCGGAATTCAAGCCCTTCTATGTACTCCGAAACGAGGAACGGAGGGATCTCCTCCAGCCCCGAGGGTTCAGCATAAATCGTCTCCGGAACCGGAACCGCGCCGCGAACGAGCGTCAGCAAATCGAGTTCTTTCCGGCACAATGAGGGATCGTGCTCGTAAATGCGCAGCACGGCCGCATGCGGAGCCGCATCCAGCCGCAGGAGGAAATTCGCGTTGCGCAGACCGCCCAAAGGCCGCGCGCCGGTCGGGCGTTGCCGCGGAAAGGCGCGGCTCGCGATCCGGTCGAGCACATGAGCCGGAAGCTCGCGGCGCGGTTCGTTTCGAACCCAGCGCGCTTCCCGAGGCGCACCTTGGATCACAGGCTCATTGTCGCGCGCCGCGAAGCCGGCCGTTTAATCGAACGCCACCGGCGCCGCCGGCTCGCGCCGCGACTGGAACACAAACCGGATCTGTTCGGGAAGTGTGCGCGTCAACGACAGCGGCGGTATTTCGTCTTCCGCAAAGAACTCCGCCCCGGTAGTCTCCGCGCTGTCGATGCGCTCCGGCTCCGGTCCGGCCATCATCGACGCCGCGATGCCCGCCAGCTCGCTATATCGTTCGACGTCATAAGGGCTGACCGCATACGTCAACCCCGTCTGCGCAATCGCCTGGATGCGCTGCGCCGTCCGTATCCAGCTATCCGAATTTGCTTCGCCAGTCATATCGCCGCGCAGCACACCAGCCTGCCTCCGTCCAATATCGATTCCCGCGCCGCTTCGATCACCCGCTCGTTGTAGTCGCTGTTGGCCGGCGTCGCCAGAATCCCCGCATCATCGATTTCGCGCAACACCCGCTGCCGGCGCTCCAGACTGTTTCCTTCCGCCTCCACCCGGAGGGCCGCTTCGATGATCGCTTCCACGCTGCGATAGCCGTAGCCCACCGGCGCCAGTCCCTGTCGGCTGCACTCCACGTACTGGAAATAGTCGGGACTCGGTTCGGCATAGATCGTCGCGCCGGGTTCGCCGCCCTGCCGGGTGTAACAATACTGCAGGCCGCGATACTGGTCCGAGTGCGCCAGCCACGCGCCTCCGCCTTCGCCCGTGCAGTACATCACCAGCCCCTGCGTATTCCCTCCGGGCGCCGCGTCCGGAAAGCCGAGAGCGTTCTGCACGTTCAAGCAGGCGCCGTTGTTCCAGATCACGCGCGCATCGGTCCAGAGAAAGCCTTCTTTGCCGTTCGGAAAACGGTCGCGCATTCCATAGACGCTTACCGCCTCCGGCGCCAGGCCGGTGATGAAGTGCACCAGGTCCACATAATGGCATCCCACATACGTGAAGGCGTCGGAATTCTCGCAGGTCATCCAGTTCTGGAAATTGGAATTGCGATAGAACCATTTCTCGAGCAGACAGGCCGTTCCCAGCCGGAATTCGCCCAGCCGGCCCTCGCGGTAATTGCGCCGCGCCATGCGGCTGCGATCGTCGAAGCGCTTGTGATACTCGATCCCCACCAGCAACCCGCGGGCGTACGCTTCGCGCGCGATCCCGGCCGCCTGCGCGTGCCGCAGCACCAGCGGCTTGACGGTGCAGACGTGCTGATCGTGCCGCAGCGCGGCCAGGATGACCTCGCCATGCAGATGATCCGGAACCGCCACCACCACGATGTTGCGCGGCGGCATGCGCGCCACCAGTTCGGCGAACAACTCCGGCTGGGGGAGATCGGGGTCGCCGCCTTCCGGAAACGGCCGGAAGGACTGGCCGGGGAAGGCGCGCGCCAGGTCCGGCGCGGCCCCGAGCGCCTGCACCGTGCGGCCATGCTGCGCGCACACCGAGATCCGGCCGATGCGCCCCAGCCGCTGCAGATGATAAAGCGACGGCAGAAGCTGATCGTGCACGATCATGCCGCCGCCGATCACCAACACCTCGGGCTGCATCGCTACACCACGGCCGCGCGTTCGCTGAGCGCTTCGGCGAAGGCCTCTGCCAGCGCGTCCGCGCTATCGTGAACCGCGGCTTCGGTAATCACTAGCGGCGGCGAAATCTTCACCGTGGCGCCGCCCGGCCCCACCGGGCTGAACATCAGAACGCCCTTCTCCACCGAGCGCTCCACAATGTCCCACGCCAGTTTGCCGTCCGGCCGCGCGGTCCCCGGCGTCACGCAGGCCAGTCCCGCCACCAGCCCCTTGCCTTCCACGCACCCGATCTGCGGAAAGCGCGACCGCATCGCGAGCAGCCTCTGGTGCAGCACCGCGCCCACGCGCGCCGCGTTTCCGGCGAGGTCTTCGTTCACCACCAGGTCGATGGAAGCCAGCGCCGCCGCGCAGCACACCGGGTTGCCCGTGTGGGTCGAAGTCATGCTGCCCGACGGCTGCAGGTCCATCACGTCCGGCCGCCCGGCCACCGCGGCAATCGGTAGCGAGCTCGACATGCCTTTGCCGAACAGCGCCAGGTCCGGCGTCACGCCGTAATGCTCGAAGCCCCACATCGTTCCTGTGCGCCCGAAGCCGGCCTGCACTTCGTCAAACACCAGCAGCGCATCGTGCCCGCGGCACCATTGCCGCAGGGCGTGCATATAGTGGACCGGCGCGAACGCCGCCGTCCCGCCCTGATACGTCTCCAGGAGCACTCCCGCCACGTTGCGTGGTTCGATGCCGCGCTCGGCGAGCGCCCTCTCGAAGCCTTCGAAACTCGTATCGGGAGTGCGAAAACCATCCGGAAACGGAATCTGCACGAAGCCGCGGTCGAGATTCACGATCCATTCCTTCAGCGCCGGAATGCCCCCGGCCTGCTGCGCCCCGAGCGTGCGCCCGTGAAACGCCAGGTCGAAGGACACGATCACATTTTTGGCGCGTCCTCCGGTTTTTCCGCCATAGGTGCGGCACAACTTGATGGCGCACTCCACGGTCTCCGAGCCCGTGGTGAGCAGAAACACTTTTTTCAGCGGCTCCGGCAGCAGCCCCGCCATGCGCTCCACCAGGCGGGCGCGAATTTCGCTCGGAAAGCAGTAATTCGTCAGCAGCGGCACCGCGGCCTGCCGCGCGATGGCCTCGGCAATCTCCTTGCGCCCGTGCCCGGCGTTGGCAATCAGCACGCCGCTCGACCAATCGACCCACCGGTTGCCCCAGGCGTCGTACACCTGGAATCCCTCGGCGCGATCCCACACCACCGGCGGCTGCCCGCGCATGGCCGCGGGCTCGTAGGCCTGCAGCTTCGCGAGGATGGGAATCGATTCCGGCGCCGGAAAATCGGTCACGATGCGTCGGAACGGTGTCTCGACGCGGGCAACGCGCTTAGAGGTCAATCCACATTCTAAACCCGGGGACAGACGGGACGTTTTCCGGTTTCCTCCCCGCTGTCCGGTTTCGCGACGCCCGGTCCCGCCCGCGAACATCCCGCCCGCCGGAAGCCTCCACACGGCCCCATCCCGCAAGCCTCCATGATGGCAGCCGGAGTGCTCCCCCCCCGTCCATGCCGATCTTCCTGGCCGATCTGCAATTTGCCGCGCGCGGTCTGCGCAAGTCGCCGGGCTTCGCCGCGGTGGCGATTCTCACGCTCGCGCTGGGCATTGGAGCCAACACTTCGATCTTCAGCGGCGTGCGCGCCCTGCTGCTCGGACCAATGCCCTATGCGCATCCCGAGCGCCTGGTAGCGGTCTGGGAAGACGATTCGCGGGTCGGCTTCCCGCGCAACACGCCCGCTCCCGCCAATTATGCCGACTGGGATCGCCTCAACCACGTCTTCAGCGACATGGCTGCGCTGCGCTTTTCTTCGGCCAACCTCGGCGGCGAGAAGCCGGAAGCGGTCATGGGGCGCGGAGTCACGGCAAACTTCTTCGATGTCCTTGGCTCTCATCCGCTCTTCGGACGCACCTTCACCGCGCAGGAGGACGCCAGTGGCGCCAAGGTCGTCGTGCTGGGTTACAATCTCGCCGCGCGGCGGTTCGCCACCCCGCGGCAGGCGCTGGGCTCGATCCTCTCGATGGACAACGAGCCCTACACGGTGATCGGCGTCATGCCGCCGGGCTTCGCGTTTCCCGATCGCAACTTCGAATACTGGAAGCCCGCGCACTTCACGCCGGCCGACCTGGCCAATCGCGGATCGCATTACCTGAACGTCGTGGCTCGCCTGAAGCCCGGGGTCACCGTTGCGCAGGCGCAGAGCGACATGGCCGCCGTGGCCCGCGACCTGGAGCGCCAGTTTCCCGATACCAACAGCCGCCTGGGCGCGGTGGTCGTCCCGCTGCGCGACCAACTGGTGGGCGATACGCGCACCGCGCTCCTGGTGCTGATGATCGCGGCCGGCGTAGTGCTCCTGATCGCCTGCGCCAACGTGGCCAACCTGCTCCTGATCCGCGGAGCCGAGCGGCGCCGCGAACTGGCCGTGCGTGCCGCTCTGGGCGCGACCCGCCGCCAGATCATGCGCCGCCTGCTGGCTGAAGGCCTCGTGCTGTGCGCCGCCGGGACCGCGCTCGGACTGTTCCTCTCGCTCGCCGGAATGGGTGCTTTGCAGGCGCTCATCCCGCCGGCGCTGGTGAACGCCACGGAGCTTTCCATCGATCCGCTGGTGCTGGCATTCGCCATCGCGCTCTCGCTCGCAAGCTGTGTTCTCTTCGGCCTCCTGCCGGCCTTCCGCTCCTCGCGCCTGGATCTCAACGAAGCGTTGAAACAGGGCGGCCGCAGCATCACCGAAGCCTCCGGGAGGCTGCGCAGCGCGTTCGTGGTGGCGCAGGTGGCGCTGGCCCTCGCCCTTCTCACCGGAGCCGGCATGCTCATTCAAACGCTGGCCGGCCTGCGCTCGGTGGATCTCGGCTTCCCCGCCGATCACGTGCTCACCATGTCCACCCCGCTTTCGCAGAAAGCGTACGACACCGATGCCAAACGGGTCTCCTTTTCGGATCGCGTCCTGGCGCAGGTGCTGCGCATTCCCGGCGTGCGCGCCGCCGGCTACGCCTCCGACATGCCGTTCACCTCGATCGGCGACACCACCGGTTTCCTCATTGAAGGACGCGCCGTCACCCCCGAAGACCGCTTCAACGATGCCCTGTACCGCGAAGTCAGCGCCGGCTACCTGCAAGCCCTGGGAGCGCGGTTGGTAGAGGGCCGCCTCCTCGATGAGCGCGACACCGCCGATGCGCCGCGCGCCGTTGTCATCAACGAAACCTTTGCCCGCCGCTACTGGCCCGGCCGCAGCCCGCTGGGCGCACGAATCATCCTGGACGACGACCCGCACTCGAAAGCTCCGCGCCCCACGGTGGTCGGCGTGATTCACGATGTCCGCGAACGCGGCCTCGCGCTCGCTCTCAAGCCGGCCATGTACCTGCCCTTCCGCCAGGTCCGGCGGCCGGGCGTCGATTACCTGCTGGTGCGCACCGCGGTCCCGCCCGCCGGCGTCATCAATGACGTGCAGCGCGCCATTCACTCCGTGGATTCCGAAGAGCCCGTCCGCCTGGTGCGCACGATGCAGGATTCCATCGATGCCGAAACCGCCGGACGCAATCACCAGATGCGCGTGCTCTCTCTCTTCGCCGCGCTGGCGCTCTTTCTGGCGGCGCTCGGCATCTACGGCGTGCTGGCCTATGCGGTGGCGCAGCGGCGCCGCGAAATCGGCATCCGGCGGGCATTCGGCGCCGATTCCGTTTCCGTGGCGGCGCTCGTCCTGCGCCAGGGATTTGCGCTGACCGCATGCGGTCTCGCGGCGGGCGCGGCGCTCTCCTGGGCCGCGACGCGCGCCATGCACAGCCTGCTCGCCGGCGTGCAGCCGGTCAGTCCCGGCCTGCTCGCCGGCGCCGGCGGCGTTCTGCTGCTAACCGCATTCGCCGCGTGTCTGGCGCCTTCCATATCCGCGGCCCACGTGGACCCTGCCGGAATTCTTCGCGAGGAGTAGAGAAACATGCGCTACGATTTGCGTTTCGGGCTCCGCATGCTGCGCAAGAGCCCCGGATTCACGCTCCTGGCCGTGCTGGCGCTGGCCCTGGGAATCGGCGCCAACACCGCCATCTTCAGCGTCGTGAACGCCGTCATGCTGCAGCGCATGCCGTTTCGCGATCCCGGCCGCCTGATGATGGTTTGGGAACACAGCCCGCACACCGGCAAAATCAACGTCGTGAACCCGACCAATTTTCTCGCATGGAAGGCGCGCAACCGCTCCTTCGAACGGCTCGCCGCAATGGTCGAATACGATATCGCCATCGGCGGCGAAGGCGGACCCGAAGTCATCGATAACATGGCCGTCTCCGACGGGTTCTTTCCGATCCTCGGCGTGCAACCCCTGCTCGGCCGCTGGTTCGCCCGGCAGGAAGACACCCCGGGACACGACCGCGTCGCCATTCTCAGCGAAGCCCTGTGGCGGCGCCGCTATGCAGCCGATCCGCACATTCTCGGCCGCACCATTCAGGTCAATTCCCACGACTTCATCATCGTCGGAGTGATGCCCGCCTCCTTCCGCCTGCCGCAAACCAGGGCCGAACTGTGGCAGCCGATGGCGATCAATCCCGCGCGCATCTACGGGGGCCGGTACCTGCTGACGCTCGGACGCCTGCGCGATGGCGTGACTCCGGCCGCCGCCCAGAGCGACATGGATCGCATCGCCGCGCAACTGCAAAAGGAACGCCCGGACTACGACAGCAAGTGGGGCATCACCGTGGTAGGCCTGCGCGATCACGTCATTAGCGATGTGCGCATGCCATTGCTCATTCTGCTGGGCGCGGTGGCGCTGGTGCTGTTGATCGCCTGCGCCAACGTGGCCAACCTGATGCTCATGCGCGCCAGCGGGCGGTCGCGCGAAGTGGCTGTGCGCGCGGCCATGGGCGCCACGGCAGCGCGCCTCGTGCGCCAGTTGCTGGTCGAAAGCTCGCTGCTGGCTCTTTTGGGCGGCGCGGCGGGCCTGCTGCTGGGAGTTCAGATGATGGATCTCCTCATCGTGGCGCTGCCCGATAACATCAGTTTCGCTGTGCTCAAGGACATTCACCTGGATCCCACGGTCTTCCTTTTCACCGCCGCCATTTCGCTCGCCACCGGATTTTTCTTTGGCCTGGCCCCTGCCTGGAAAGCTGCGCGCACCGATATTCAGGGTGCTCTGAGAGACGCGGGCAGCGCCCTGGCCGGCCGCCGCAGCATCGCACGCCAGGCACTGGTGGTGGCCGAAGTGGCGCTCTCGCTGGTGCTGCTCATCGGCGCCGGACTGCTCATCCGCAGTTTCGCGCGCCTGGCCGCGGTGAATCCCGGCTTCGATGCGCAGCACGTGCTCTCCATGCAGCTCTCCGTGGCGGGACACTTTCCGAGCGACGCGCGGCTGGCCGACTTCACCACCCGCATGCTCGAGTGCGTGCGCTCCATTCCCAGCGTGCAAGCCGCCGGAACCAGCCATTATCTGCCCCTGGGCCGCGCCATTCCCGGCACCGGTTTCTGGCGCGCCGACCGGCCGCAGCCGAAACACGGCGAAGAGCCGGTCACCGATGTGCTGGTGGTCATGCCCGGCTATTTCGCGGCTATGGGCACGCCGCTGGTGCGGGGCCGCGTCTTCGATGAGCACGATGGCCCCGGCGTTCCACACACCGTTGTCATCAACCAGGCGCTCGCCCGTCGCTACTACCCCGGCGAAGACCCTATCGGCAAAGTGCTGACCATCCAGTGGGGCGACCAGCCGTATCACATCATCGGCATGGTGGGCGATGTGCATCAGGAGTCGCTCGTCGACCAGGTCAAGTCCGAAGTCTTTATCTGCGATCTGCAGGAGCCCACCGGCCCCGTTTACCTGGTGGCGCGCGCGCACGGCGACCCCCGCTCGCTGACTCGCGCGATTCAGGTGCAGATTCATTCGCTCGACAAAGACATTCCGATTTCCGACGTCAAAACGATGGACGAATACGTCTCCGCCGCCGAAGCAGCGCCGCGCTTCAATACGATTCTGCTGGGCGGTTTCTCGGTGCTGGCGCTGCTGCTGGCGGCCGTCGGCATCTTCGGCGTCATCTCCTACTCGGTGACGCAGCGCACCAAAGAGATCGGTCTGCGCCTGGCTTTGGGTGCGACCCACGCGGGCGTGATGCGCCTGGTGGTCGCACAGGGCATGGGCCTCGCCGGGCTGGGAATCGCCATCGGGCTCGCCGGCGCCTTGGCCGTCACGCGCGTCCTGAAGACGCTTCTGTTCGGCGTCACCGCGACAGATCCGCTGACGTTCGGCTCTGTCGTTGCCGTGCTGGCACTGGTGGCGTTCGCAGCCAGCTATCTGCCCGCCCGCCGCGCCGCGGGAGTTCAACCCATGGAGGCGCTCCGCCACGAGTGAGGGCTACTGGTAGCGCAGCGCCGTGGCCGGGTCGATCCCCGTGGCGCGCCGCGCCGGGAGATAGCTCGCCAGCAGCGCGACGAAAGCGAGCACCGCAGCCACCGTTCCAAATACCAGCGCGTCGTTCGGCTTGACGTCATACAGCATGCTCGCCATCAGGCGCGTCAGGCCGTAAGCCGCCGCGAGCCCGATCGCAATTCCCGCGCCCGCCAGTTTCATGGCCTGCGCCACCACCATGTTGCGCAGCGCCGGTGAGTCCGCGCCCAGCGCCAGCCGGATTCCGAACTCCAGCCTGCGCTGCTCCACCGCGTACGCCATCAAACCATACAGCCCGATCGACGCCAGCAGAATCGCAGCCAGCGCGAAAATCCCGAGCAGCAGCGTGTTGAACTGCGTGCGCGCGGTGGACTGTACCACAATCTGGCTCATGCTGCGGACGTGCGCCGCCGGAAGATCGGCCAGGTCCTGGAACACCCGCCCGATAGGCGCCGCCATGGAAAGCGGCGGAACATTCGTCCGCACCACCCAGGAAAGCGGCATAAAGCGGTTGTTGAGGGCCAGCACGTCCGCCTTCACCTGCGGCAGCGGTGTGAACATCTCCGGCTGGGGATCGTTATTGAGGCCCGCATCGCGCGCGTCCGCCACTATGCCCACGATTTCGCGCGGCGGCTCGGAGAAAATGCCGCTCCCTCCGCCCACGATCAGCCGCTGCCCCAGCGGATTCTGATTCGGCCAGTACTGCCGCGCGAAGGCTTCGTTGATGATCACCACGCCGGGCGAGCCGGCCGCGTCGCGTTCGTTGAAGCCGCGCCCGCGCACGATCGCGATCCGGAAGACATCGAAGAAGCGATACGTCACATAGGCCCAGCCGGCGCCGCCGTGCACCCGCGCGTTGCCGAGCGGCCGCCCCACAATGATGAACGGCAGCCCCAGCCCCCCTTCCAGCGGCAGGTAAGACGTCGCCGCCGCGTCCCGCACTCCCGGCAGCGCTTCGATGCGGTCGTCCGCCTGTTTGGCCAGGTCCGCAATCGCGCCCTCCTGGTCGTAGCGCCCGCCCGTGAGCGAGGTCTCCATTGTCAGCACGTGATCCGCATCGAACCCCGGCGCGACGCTGTGCAGCGCGGCGAACGTGCGGATAAGCAGGCCCGCGCCCGCGAGCAGCACGATCGCCAGCGCCATCTCCACCACCACCAGCACGGCGCGCGATTTGTTCTGCCGGATGGTGGAACCGGCGCGCGAGCCCGTCTCCTTCAGGGTCGTGTTGAGATCCGTGCGCGACGCCTGTATCGCCGGAAAAAGGCCGAAGAGAATCCCCGTCGCCAGCGAAACTGCGAAGGTGAACGCGAGCACCTGCCAATCCAGCGTGACGCCCGAGCCATCCGGCCCGATGCGCGGAATGTTGCCGGGGTTCAGCGCCAGCAGCGCGCGCACGCCATACCATCCCAGCGCGAGTCCCAGCACGCCGCCGGCCACGGAAAGCACCACGCTTTCTGTGAGCAATTGCCGGATGATGCGTCCGCGCCCGGCGCCGATGGCGGTGCGAATCGCGATCTCCCGCGCGCGCGCCGAAGCCCGCGCGAGCTGCAGATTCGCCACGTTGGCGCAGGCGATCAACAGCACGAAGCCCACCGCGCCCAGCAGCACGTAGAGAGCCGTCTTCACATTCCCCACGATGGTCTGCTGCATGGGCTCGACTCCGAAACCGGCCTTCGGCCCCAGCGCCCCCGGAAACTTGCGCCGGAACTGCTCCGCCGCGAGTTCGAGCGCCGCGTTCGCCGTCATCAGTCCGACTCCCGGCTTCAACCGCGCCGCCGCCGTGAAGTAATGCGCCTGCTGCGTGCTGTTCGGGTCCGCGCGAAACGGCAGCAGCAGATCCGGCTGCGAGGCAAAGGAAAAATCCCGCCCCACAACCCCGATGATGGTGTACGGCTCCGCGCCGAGCAGCAGCGTCTTACCGGCGATTTGCGGATCGCCTCCGAACCGCCGCTGCCACAGCCCGTGCGAAATCACCACCACATTCACGCCGCCGGGCCGGTCTTCCGCCGCGGAAAACGCGCGCCCCAAGGCCATCGGCACGCCGAAGAGCGGGAAGAATTCGTGCGAAACATGAATGCCCTTCACTTGCTCCGGACGGTCGCCGCCGCTGATGTTGATCCCGGGCCCGCCGCTGTCGTAAGCCGCAACGTTTTCGAGCACATCGGTCTGCGCGCGCCAGACGTTGTACTTCGGCACCGAGGCCGCGGCGAAACTGCCCTGCGGCGACGTGTTCATCAACTGTACGATGCGGTCCGGCCGCGGATACGGCAGAGGCTTCAACAGAACCGCGTTCACCACGGAAAAGATCGCGGTGTTCGCCCCAATCCCGAGCGCCAGCGCCGAAACCGCCGTCACCGTGAATCCCGGGCTGCGGCGCAGCATCCGGATGGTCTGCTTGAAATCTTTCGTCAGCGCACTCATGTTCTACCGCAGCGCCTCCATCACGTCCACCCGCATCGCACGCCGCGCCGGAATCACCGCCGCCGCCAGCGCCACCAGCAGCACGAAGATCGCCGCGCCCGCGAAGGTGGCCGGATCCATCGCACCCACCTGGAACAGCATACTCCGCATCAGGCGCGCCAGGCCGGCGGCCGTTCCCAGCCCCAGCGCCACGCCCGCCAGCGCCACCGGCAGGCTGCGGCCCGCGACCGCGCGCACGATTCCACCGGAGCCCGCGCCCAGCGCCATGCGGATCCCGATCTCATGCGTCCTCTGCGCCACTTCGTACGCCACCACGCCGTAAACGCCGATCGCGGCCAGCGCCAGCGCCAGCGCCGAAAACACCGCCACCAGCAGCAGCGCGAAACTCGATTGCCACGTTGCCCGGCCGATGGCGTGCTCCAGCGTCTGCGCGTGCGAAAGCGGCAGGCCGCGGTCCACCGACCACACCGCCTGCTTCACCGGCTCGATCAGCGCGACCGCATCCACCCGGGTGCGCGCCACCAGCGTCATATACGCTGCAAACGGCTTCGTCGTCCCGGTCAGGAGCGGATCCTGCGCGTACGGCCGGTACACCTCGGGGTCCGGCGGCTCGGCCCACGATTGCGCCACGTCGGCAATCACCCCGACAATCGTCACCCACTGCGCTCCCTTGCGCGGATCGGTGAAGCTGATGCTCTTCCCGAGCGGGCTCTCGCCGCGGAAGTGGCGCCGCGCCAGCGTCTCGTTGACTATCGCCGCCGCCGGCGCGTCCGCCGTATCGCGCTCGTCGAAATCGCGGCCCGCAATCAGGCGGGCGCGCATCGCCGCGAAGTAGCCGGGGAAGCAGGCGCGATAGGTCGCGAGGAACTCGTGCCCGTGCGGCGGCAGCGGCCGGCCCTGCACCCAGTAAACAGATCCCCACTGGTCGCCCGCGATCGGCAGGTGATTCGTCATGCTCACCCGCTCCACCCCCGGAACCGCCGCCGCGCGCTCCATCACCGTGCGGTACAGCGCTTCGCGGCGCGCGCCCGTGTACTCTCCACGCCCCGCCACCGAGACCGTCATCGTCACCACGTTGTGCGCATCGAAGCCGGGATCGATCCCGTGCAGCCGCAGAAAACTCCGCGCCAGCAGCCCCGCGCCGATCGAAAGCGCCACCGCGACGGCGATCTGCGCCGCCATCAGCACTCTGCGCGTGCGCGTGCCTTTGCCCGCGGTCGATCCGCGCCCGCCCTCCTTCAGCGCATCGTTCATCTCTTCGCGCGCCGCGGCCAGCGCGGGCGCCAGTCCGAAGAGAATTCCGGTCGCAATCGAAATTCCCAGCGCGAAGAGCAGCACCGGCGCATCCAGCCGCAGTTGGTCCCACTGCTGCAAACGCGCGCGGAAATCGCCCGCGTCGGGACGCAGCATCGCCTGCAGCACCTTCACTCCCAGTTGCGCCAGCAGCACTCCGGCGGCTCCTCCCGCGAGCGAAAGCACCAGGCTTTCCGCCAGGCAAAGGCGGGCGATGCGCCACCGCGTCGCGCCCAGCGCCAGCCGGACCGCGATCTCCTTCCGCCGCACCGTAGCCTTCGCCAGCGCCAGGTTGGCGACATTGGCGCATGCAATCAGCAGCACCATGCCGGCCACGCCCAGCAGCACTTCGAGCAGCGGGCGCACGTTGCCGCTGGCCTTCTCCGGCAGCGCGTCCACCCGCACTTTCATGCCACTGTCCGATTCGGGATAGGCCGCGCCCAGGCGTTCCGCGATCAGATCCATCTCCGCCTGTGCCGCCGCGCGCCCGACCCCCGGCGCCAGCCGCGCGAACATGCGCAGCGATCCTCCGCCGCGCTGCGAAAGGCTCGCCGAGAGATCCGCCGGCGCCCACATCTCGGCCTGTGTCACCCAGAACGGCGCGAAGTAAAATCCGCGCGGCATGACTCCGACGATGGTGTATGGGCTGCTGTCGAGCACCACCTGTTTGCCGATCACATCCGCCGCGCCCGCGAACTGCCGCTGCCAGAGGCTGTAGCCGATCACGAGCACGTGATGCCCGCCGGGCGTGAAATCGCCCGTATCGAAGAGCCGCCCGCGCACCGGGGCCACACCCAGCGTACCGAACAGGCCCTCGGTGACGTGCATTCCGACGATGTCCTCGGGAGCGTCGTGGCCGGTGAGACTCGCGCCCCACAGTTCCGCCGCTCCGGAGGAGGCGAACGAACGCGCCTGCCGGTGCAGATCCAGGTAATCCGCCGCCCCGAGCGGAAAGGAGCCGCGCAGCAGAACCGAAACCAGCCTGCCGGGGTCGCGGTATGGCAGCGGCGTGAGCAGCACCGCATGGAACACCGAGAAAATCGCCGTATTCGCCCCGATTCCCAGCGCCAACGTGAGAATGGCGGCCGCCGCCATTCCCCGGCTCTTCCCGAGCACACGAATTGCCCGATACATGCCGATTGGACGAACCACCGCCCGATCAGTTAGTCACGGCGAGATCGCCGCCACGAGCGGCGCCCTCAAAACACGATCTTCGCCACCAGTTGCCCGAAGCGCGAGTTGCTGCTGTAGAACTGATCGAAGCGCCCGAACAGCGGATTACTGGAGATCAGATCGCTGCGGCTGCTGATCTGCGAACTGCCCGCCACGTCGCTGAGATACCCGCCGGTGTACTGCGCGTGATTCAGCACGTTGAAGAACTGTCCGCCGAACTCGCAGCGCAGCCGCTCGCTGATGTTGAACCGCTTGACCAGCGACAGATCGATATTGTTCGTCGGCTTCAGCGGAAACGTATTCCGGCCGGCGTTGGCCAGCGCGCCGAGCCCGGCCACCACGTAGCGCGCGTTGGGATTGTTCGCCACGTATGCCACCGTGCCCGGGTCGCCCATGGCTACGGACTGCCCTTTCGCGTTGTACGCCGTCACGCCGCTGCCGATGTTGGCCATCCCCGCCGGATTGATGATCGTACGGTCCCCCGCGCTATCGTTGTTGAGGTTGGAATCGATGCCGCTCTGCACGGTGGCGAACTCCGGCGACTGGTACGTGTAGGTTCCCGAGACCGTCCAGTTCCCCACCAGGTTCTTCATCAGCCATCCCGAGTCACGGAACGGTCTCCAGTCATAGATCGGCGTAAAGGTAAATCGCTGCCGCCGGTCGAGCGCCGAACTGGCCCACTCCGAGCGCAGGTTCTGGAAGTCCTGTGCCCGCCGCGGCGTGAGATAGGTCGAGAAGTTAGTCGCTGTCGCATCGTCGAGTAAGTGGCTCCAGGTGTAAGCAACCGTGTAAGACAGCCCGTTTGCCAGCCGCTTGGTCAGTTGCACTGCCAGGCCGTTATAGAAAGAGTACGCCTGGGGAGCGTAACTGACGATGTTATTCTCGAATCCCAGCGACGCCAGTTGGTTCCAGGGCTGGTCGGCTGTGCCGCCCGGCACGATGTACGAGCTCACCTGGCCAAAGGTCTTTCCGAGCGATGCCAGGGCCGCCGCCGAAGGAAGGCTGAAAAAGGTCGGAATATAATTCGCGGCGCTTACCTGCGGCGCGATATTCAATCGCGACTGGTTCCACATATGCACGCCCTTGGTCCCCACATAGCGCGCCTCGAGCGTGTAGTCTTTACCGAACTGCCGCTGCACGCCGCCCGTCCACGTCAGGCCATATGGCCGCTTGCCGCCGAACGTGTAGGAGCCGATGATGGCGCGGGCGCCGGCGGCATCGGTAGGCAGCCCCGGCGCAATCCCGGGCAGCGCTCCGCCCGCCAGGAATCCGCCCGCGTCGCTGCCCAGGTTCACGTCCTGCGTGGTCTGGAAGTAGGGCGGCGCGGCGTTGGACGTCAGGTTGGCGTACGTCAGATCGAACGAACGGCTGAAACCGCCGCGCACCACCCACCGGTTGCTGTGTCCCGGCGAGTAGGCGAAGCCCACGCGCGGCGACCAGTCGTTCGGGCTGAACGAGGGCTTGCCGAAGGTGATTCCGCCCGGCACGTTCGCCGGCGCGCTGTAAATCTGCGTCCGCGAGGCGATCGGCATCGTCACGTACTCGTAGCGCACTCCCAGGTTCAGGGTCAGGTTGGGGCGCACGCGGATATCGTCATTGGCAAACGCCGCGCTCTCCAGGAAGCCTGTCGGGAAAGCGCTCGGCCCCGCGCTTCGCTCTCCGAGAACGTCCGGCACCTGGTCGTACAGGTACCGCTGCAAGGACGAATACTCGTATTCGCCGCGCACCCTCTGAATGAAATAGTTGGTCAGGATCACGTCCGTGAAGGCGTACCCGAACTTGATGGTGTGCCGCCCCGCCACTTTGATCGCGGTGTCCTGCAACTGCAGCAGATTCTGAATCGAACCGCTCGGCTCGGTGCTGCCGGGCCCGATCTGCAGGTTCAACTCATCCACGTCTATATCCGGGAACACCTTCAGCCCTGGGAACAACTGCGGAGACACCGGGACCTGGGAGGCATTCCGGCTGAACGAAGCACGGAATTCGTTCTGCAGGGTCGGAGCGAAGCTATGGAACTCCGACGCGGTGAACATATACGTGTTGTTGGGCTGCGCCACGAAGAATGACGGCAGAACGGGATAGTTATCGATGCCCGTGATGCGGTTGTAGATCCATCGTCCGCGCACCTGGTCTTTGTCGCTGATGTTGTAATCCAGGGCGGTAACTGCGTTGTAGGAATTGTTGTAATTCGGGCCCAGGAAAGATACGCTGCCGATCGGTATATTGACTCCACCTACCGAAACCGCGCCCTGATTGTTCAACGCCGCCGTGCCGGTGTACTGTTGCAGCACCTGCAGGTTGTTCTTGCTGACTTTCGGGTCTGCCGCAAGCGCGGTGTACCCGGCCGCAGTAGGCGCGAAAATCGGAGTACCCGGAACGGATGCCTGGCCGATGGGATTGTATTCGAAGTTTCCAAAGTAGAACAGCTTGTCTTTGATAATCGGTCCGCCGATGGTGGCGCCGAGCCGGTTATTGTCGTAGCGCGGAAACGATTTCAGTCCCTGCGTCCAGTAGAGCGCGTCGTCGGCGTTCAGATTGCGGTTCTGGAAGTACTCGTAGATCGACCCGTGCAACTGGTTCGAGCCCGATTTCACGATCGCATCGAACACGCCGCCCGATGCGCCGCCGAACTCGGCGCTGAACTGGTTCTGCAGCATCGAAACTTCCGCCACCGCGTCGTTGGGAATGATCGCGAGCGGCCCCGTTGAGTAATGATTGTTATCGCTGACTCCATCGAGATAGAAGGTGTTATTCTCCGGGCGCTGTCCGGATACCGTAGGCCCCGTACCCTGGCCCACGCCTCCGCTGGAAGCTACTCCGGAACCCAGCAAAGTCAGGTTCCAGATGGCCGCCGATTGGATCGACCCGGCGATTCCCGCGCTGCGCGACAGCGCCGCCACCGGCAGGTCTTCCGCCTGGCGCGCCTCATAAGTAGTCTGTAACTGCGCCGTCGTGGTGTCCAGGGCCGGCGGCGCGGAACTAACTTCCACGGTCGTCGCCACCGAACCTACCGCCAACGTCACGTTTTGCGTCACCGTGTTGTTCAATTGCACTGCCACCGCTTTGATGGTGGTGTTGGTGAACCCGTCAGCCGTGACCGTCAGCGTATACGCCCCTACCGGAAGATTGCCGAAGCGGTAAGCCGCCGTCGCATCGGTTACCGTCGATGTCTTCACCCCTGTGGCATCGTTGGTTACCGTGACGGTAGCCTTGGGAATTCCGGCGCCCGAGGCGTCCGTCACCGCCCCCACCAGGTCGCCGCTGATCGCCTGCGCGGCCAGCGGCGGCCCAGGTAAGGTCACCAAAGCATACATCAGGGTAAGAACCGCGAATCGTTGGACAAGAATTCTGTACGTCATTTTTCCCCCACAAAAACGAGTCTTGACCCTACTGTACGCTCGGCAGTTTGTTTCGCAAGGTCCAATTACCGGCGGGAATACAGGACCATTCCGCCGCGCAGTTTGACTTACTGCCCCTAACCTTCCGCGCACCTGTACGTCTCACCCGTATATGTGGGCTCTGCTCTCCTCTTAGGGAGTGCTGTATGATGGTGTCGCTTTCGGGGTCCGGTCCACTACACCAGCAGATCTACGGGGCGGTTCGCGAATCTATCGTCTCCGGGCGATTTCGTCCCGGGATGCGTTTGCCGCCGACACGGGAGTTGGCCGCGCAACTGGGCGTATCGCGCAACGTCGTGGTCATCGCCTACGAGAACCTCGCCGCCGAAGGCTATGTGCTCTCGCAAGTGGGCGTGGGCACCAGCGTCGCCAAAGACCTTCCGGATTGCGAACTCTGGTCTCGCGGCGACGTGTTCCCCGGCGACCGTCTTCCGCTCCCTTCGCACACGCTCTCGGCATATGCCGAACGTGCTCTCACCTTCTGCCGTGAAGAGGAAGAGCCCGCCTCTCCCCTGCCCTACGATTTTTCCTGCTACCGCACCAACGAAGAGGACTTTCCGGTAAAGGCGTGGCGCCGCCTGCTGTCCCGCGAGGCGAACGCGCTGCCGGCCGGAACGGCTTCCGCGCAGGACGACCCCGCGCTGCGGCGGGAATTCGCCGCGCATCTTCGCCGCACCCGCGGCGTGATTTGTGAAAGCGATCAGGTGCTGTCCGTGAACGGCTCGCAGCAGGCCCTGGACCTGGTCGCGCGGGTGCTGCTCGATGCCGGCGATTCCGTCGCCATGGAAGAGCCGCACTACGCCGGCGCGCGCGAGATCTTCCAGTCGCTCGGCGCGCGGATTGCCGCGGTCCCGGTCGATGAGCACGGTCTCGCGGTCGATCGCCTTCCGCCGCCCGAAAGCGGCGTCCGCCTGGTCTATGTCACGCCGTCCCACCAGTTCCCCACCGGCGCGGTTCTTTCGCTCGAACGCCGCCTCGCCTTGTTGAGTTGGGCCGAAGCCGCCGGCGCGTACATTCTGGAAGACGATTCCGATGGCGACTACTGCTACGATGCCAAGCCGCTGGCCGCGCTGCAGGGTCTCGACCGCGCGGGCCGCGTCCTCTACACCGGCACGTTCTCACGGTTGCTCGCCGCTTCGCTGCGCATCGGGTACCTGGTGGTCCCGCGGCAGTTCCGCACGCCCTTTGCGATCGTCAAACGGCTCACCGATCGGCACACCTCACCGCTCCCCCAACAGGCCATCGCATCATTCTTATCGGATGGCCACTTCGACCGCCACTTGCGGCGCTCGAAGGTGCGCAATGCGTCGCGCCGCAACACACTCCTCGCAGCGCTGCGCTGCTGCTTCGAGGGATTCGGCCAGATTCTGGGCGAGAGCACCGGCACGCACATCTTCATTCGCTTTCCTTGCATCCCCGTCGAATGCGCCGAAGCCATCGCGCGCGCCGCGGCAGTAAAGGGCGTGCGCATCGAGCCGGCGACCGGTTGTTATTTCGACCGCGCGCCGTGCGCCGAGTTTCTAATCGGTTACAACGGAGTGCGCGAGCCCGATATCGCGCCTGCCATCCGGCTGTTGAGAAGCGTTTTCGAAGAGCTCCGGTAGCACCGCTCTGGCGTGGGTCTGAGTACCTCCGAGGCTACTCGCACCTGTCCGTGCTGGTGCCGCCGGGTCTGACGCACGGCGCGGCGGCGCCTCTGGTTCTGACCATCGGGGGAGTTGCCACGCAGACCGGCGTCACCGTCGCCATCCAGTAACTCGCCCGCGCCGGAGGCAGCGGATGGCGTGCCGGCGCGATGCGGCGTCATCCTCCGGGAAAGCGGGCGCAGGAGGCGGGCATAGTGACGGCGAAGCACGCGGGAATGGTCACGATGCGCACACTGGTAGCGCCGAGCCGAATCGTAGACATATTGGCGGGCGATCAATTGCCGCGCATCTGCTGATCAACCGCTCTCAATTCCTGTTTCATTTCATCGTTTGGCGTTTTGGCAACGCCGGGGCTGTTGGAACCGGTTCCTTCCTCCTCGCGAAGAGGAGAATAAGCCGCTATGGCCGCCTATGCGAACGTTGCACCACGCGTGAGCCCGGACTTTGTGCCCCCTCGAGGTTGTGGGCGCCGGCACATGGCTCCGAAACGGGCTGCATCTTGGCGAGCGAGCAGCGCCTTTTCAATTTCAAGAGTAGCAGGCGGGTTTGCAGGCTCCGCGCGCGAATTTTCGCAAACGATTGAAATGGCGCGCAAGATTTCCCGAAAAAAAGTGTTATCGCGAAACAGGGCAGCGCGTTCAGGCCCAAACCGCCACGGCCGCGGGCAGGATGCGGGCGCCATCGGCTGCCTGAAACGCGGCGCGAGTTTCGGCTTCGCGCCGGAGGACTTCTTCGAGCACTTCGTCGAATTGCGGCAGGCGCGCGAGCGGCGGCATCAAGGTAAAACAGCGAGCCGGGCGGATACCGCTCGAACGTGTGCGCCTAGTCGCCCATCAGGAAGTACGTGTGTGCGACACTCGTCACGGCCCTGGAATCGAGGCTCCGCGCGCGCCCGTGAGCGCGCAGGGATTCGTCGAGAAGGCCGCGGGTCGCTATATCCAGGCGCGACAACCGGGCCGCCGACGGTGCCGCCGAACTGGTTGCGCAGGTAGGATTCCGAACTGGTGGTGTTGAAGGGATCGCGCGCTTCGAGCTGGGTGCCGCTCTGCGTGACGACGGTGACCTGCGCTCCGCCCTGGCCGAATTCCGCGCGAGCGACGCCGGAGTAGACCTTGAATTCGCGGATGAGATCGATCGAGAGGGGGACTGCGGAGGTTCCCTGGTAGGAGTTGGTATTGGACGTTCCATCGACCAGGTAGGCATTGCCATAGATGCGATTGCCATTGAGGGCGACGGAGCGCTTCCGCCCGGTTTCGGTGTTGCTTGCGGTGACGCCCGCATTGGGAACGACGGAGCCGGTGGCGTCCGTGACCGTGCCGGAGAGGCGGCCGGCGGTGGTTTGCGCGCCGCGGCTCGGGAGGCGGCGAACGGAAGGGGGCGGGGGGTTTGGAAACGAGCAAGGTACCGGGCGGTTAGTAGCCGGCCATGCGGCGGAACGCTTCTTCGGCTTCGGGGTCGGGGGCGGCAGCGTGCGCCAGGTAGATGCCGATCCAGCGGCGGGCGCGCGCGTAATCGCCGATTTTGGAAAACGTCTGTCCCAGGGCACGCGCGCACCGCGGGTATTGCGGCTCGTGCGCGATCTCCTCGGAACATTCGTCCTCCAGTCCGTTGAAGGTCCCGAGAGAATCGAGCGGCTGCGCACCGGCCGGCGGCTGCCGCATGAACACGAGCGATTGTGCGTCGCGATATACGAGGCGCCACGCGGTCTGGCGCGGGTCTGCCAGCGCCGGGGCCAGCAGGTAGAGATTGCCGGTGGTGTACTCGAATCCGTTCATCACGATGGTCCGGACGCCATAGGCATCGAGCAGTTCCGCGCCCGATTTGCCGCCGCTCGCATCGTGATTGTAGAGAATGCGCGCGTAATCGTGGAAGACGTTTTCGCTCAGCGCGCGGCCATCGATGAAGACGCGCTCGTGCGGCCAGAGCCTCCAGATCAGATAGCCGCCCCATTCGTAGGTGTTGAAGATGGGCCCGGAGATGTGGTGGGCGAGCAGGAAATCGGCCGCTCCCGCGGGAAATTTCCAAAGGGCGGGGCGGAACTGGAACATCTGCCCGCGCACGATGCCGAACGGAATGGCCGCCGCGATCAATGCCGCGGAGACAAGCTGGGCGGCGGCCGGCAGCGCGCGCTTCCACGGCCAGTAACTGGCGATCACGATGGGCGCGAAGAAGCCGGCGAGTACGATATTACGAGCCGCCGAGAACGAGGCAACCGCGAACGCGCCCAGGAGCAGCCAATCGGTGATGCGGCCGGTGCGGCGCGCCCAGGCGAGGGCGGCGAAAGCCAGGAGCAGCAGCACGCTGAAAAGCTGCGGCGGCCACACGGGCGGCTTCGCCCATTCCAGCAGGGTCGAGGTCAGGAAACTGTGGCGATAGGCGAGCAGCACCGGAACGACGCGATAGGCGTTGGGATTCAGCCCGGAAATCACAATCGCCGCGCCGCCCCAGATCCACAAGGCACGCGAGACCGGCCGGGCGGCAATGGCGTAAACGGCGATTGCCAGCCATCCCAGGAAGAAGCCGCCGTGGCAGTTCGCCCAGAGCAGCATGACCGCGGGCAGCAGCCACAAGCGCCGGCGCGATTCCAGAATCGCCAGCACCAATGCCAGCAGCGCGTAGGAGACCAGGTACGGCCGGTCGGTGAGGAAGCCGCCCTGCACCAAAACCAGCGCGCACGCGCCCGTGGCCGCGAGGGAGCGGAAGAGGCCGCCGGTTCGCCGCCAGACAATCCAGCCCGCGAGCCCGCAGAAGGCGAGCAGCAGAAGGGCGCGCCACAACACTACGCCGGGAAAACCGGCCGCGCGATACACGCAATAGAGCGCAAGCTGCGCCAGCCACTCATGGGTCAGGTTGAAGCGGCGCGTGACGGCTTCGCCGGGATAGGCCTCGCCGGCGTGCGCGGTGGTGTAGGCGAAGGGATCGGGGACCGGAAGGCGATGCATCTGCGCCAGGTAGCGGCCGGTAGCCAGATGCCACCAGAAATCGGTGTCGTGGATCGGAGTGGAAAAGAGGCCCACGAGCAGTACCGCCGCCAGAGTCAGAAGGGCCGGGCGGAAGCGGCGGGGAAGCGACAGGCGGCGCGGGGAAGCGCCGGCGTCACGGGTTGCGGGCGTCTTGTTTTTCGTTTTTTTGGCGGGCAATGGCTACTCGATGGGAACGGCGCGCTCGAAGACGACATCCAGGCTGGCGCCCTGGCGAAGCTCGACTTCCCTGCCGCGAGTGAGAAGGACCGTAGCCAGTCCAACGCCTGCGCCGGCTCCGGCGCCGATTCCGGCACCGGTCCACGAGCGATCGGTCAATCCGCCGAGCGCCGCTCCGGCTCCCGAAACTTCCGCCACGCGCGCGGCATCGGCTCCGTGGCTCGAACCCTGCTTGATATCGTTCTCGGAGGCATCCACTTTCTGCGTCGTACCGGCGGAATCGACGGAGGCCAGGTGCGGCGAAACCTGAATCACCTTGCCGCTGGGAAGGGTCATGGTTTCGATGCGGATGGCCAGTTCGGCCTTTCCACTGACGCGCCCGCTGCGGCGCGCATGCGTAACCACGCCCTGCACGTAGGTGCCGACGGGTACCACGATGCGGCCCTGAGCGGCGATGGGGGTCGCGGTGCGCATGTAGACGTAGTCGCCTTCTTTGGCGGTGCGGGTGCTTACCGAATTGACCATATGCAGCGCCACGTGGCTGCCCTGCGGAATTTCCGCCGCCACGGCGCCGAAGGATAACGCAAAAGCGAGAAGCGCGAAGCGCATGGGTGCTCCTGACATCTATCGTAACCCTCGCCGCAGGCGAATGTCGCTCAGCCAGAGCGCCAGCGCCATGATGAGCGCCAGCACGGCATCGGTGATTTCCGGAGTGCGGCCCGGCAGGTAGCGCTGCAGCCATTCGAGCACGAACAGCGCCGGCGCGAGCACCGCCGCTCCCATGCCGTAGGAAACCGCCGCGCGCCGGCCCAGCCAGAGCAAGGCGCCATAATCGAACAGCTTGCGGCAGATGACGATGAACCCGGTTTCCCGCGGCGACACGAGGGTCGCCGCGAACGGAACCCACGAAAATGGCGCGGGGGAAGGCGAGAGGTGCAGCGGCGCAACTTCGCGGAGGAGGATGGCCGAAGCCATCAGGGCCAGGGCGAAGCCCGGCCGTACGCGATCGCGCAGTACGGAATAGAGGATCAGCGCCAAGAGCGCGCCGCAAACTTCCTCGGTGTGAACGGTGCGGGTCACGATGAGAGCGCGCAACGGCAGGCAGAGCATGGCCGCTGCCAGCCAGCTCGTACGCAAGCGCCCGCACAGCGTCTCCAGCGCCAGCGCCACCGCGAACCATTCCGCAGCAACCGCCCAGGTTTCAGCCGGGGAGAACGCCGCCGCGGTGAAGACGGCGTCAAAAGCCAGGCGGAGGCGTGTACGGCTGAGAACCGGTATGAACGGATACAGTTGCGCGCAGGCCCACAGCCCCAGGAGAAGAACTGCGGAACCGGCCGGGCGATGCACGCGCTTGCCCATGGCCTCCTCCAGCGCGGGCGCGAACGCCGCAGCAAGAATCGCTCCCGCCAGCGCGCCCGCGGTGTTGCACAGAACGTCGGCCAGGCTGGTATCACGCCCCGGGACATACACCTGCAGCAGTTCCATGGCCGCGGAAAGCGCCGCTCCGAGCGCTACGCCCGCCGCCAGCGCCAGTGCGCGGGAGTGCCGCCGCTCCAGCCAGAGAAACGCCAGCCCTCCCACGGGCGCGTAGATCACGATGTTCAGGAAGGCATCGCGCAGCAGGTAGCGGTCCCATACGTGCGGCCAGGAGTGGAAGAGAATCCGGAACGGGTCGGCGGAAGGTTCGAAGTGAAAGCGCCACGGGTACAGCGAGCCATAAACGATCAGCCCGACCGCCAGGAGCAGCAGTCTGCCCATCAGTTCTTGTGGAAGCGCCGCATGCGGAGAAGCTCCGAAAGCGAAATATACAGATTCACGAGTCCCAGGCCGGTGACGGCGCCGCGGATGTAGAGGTTATCCCAGTAGGGCCGCCAACTGATGAGCGTGGCGAAGTAGTTGCGGTCCCAGTACTCCGTCCAGGGGAAGATGAGCAGGAAGATGCCGATTTCCAGGCAGAAGGTGATGAGGAGCACGGCCGACATTTTCTGATACCAGCGCCAGTGGCCGGCATCCTCGGCCGCCGGCGGACTGACGGCCGTTTGTCCGGCAGGCGGAGTGATGGCGGGGGATTCGGGTTCGGTTGGCATCATGCGGCGCCCGCCGTATCGAACAGTTCCATTTGAGGATTGTATTCCACGGGAAAGAGCGACCGCGCCCGCACCGGCTCGAAGCTCAAGCGGTGCAGCGGCGTGGGGCCGTACTCCGCCAGCGCCTTGCAATGCTCGGCCGTGGCGTACCCTTTGTGATCCGCAAGCCCGTATTGCGGGAAAACCTCGTGCCACGCCTTCATGCAGGCATCGCGATACACCTTGGCGACGATGGAGGCGGCCGCAATGGCGTGGCAGCGGGCATCACCCTTGATGAGCGCGCGCTGCGGCAACGGAAGATCGATCGCCACGGCGTCCACGAGCAGGAACTCCGGCGCCGGCGAGAGCCGCTGCACGGCGATCCGCATGGCGAGCCGGCTGGCCTGATAGATGTTCATGTGGTCGATGGTCGCCGAATCCACCGCGGCGACGGCCCAGGCGGCGGCGCGCTCGCGAATTCTCCGGGCCAACACCTCGCGGCGCTGCGCATCCAGCAGTTTGCTGTCATTCAGTCCGCGAATCGGCCGGTCGGGCGCGAGGATGACAGCAGCAGCCACTACGGGTCCGAAGAGCGCGCCGCGGCCGACTTCGTCCACGCCGGCAACCGCCGCGAATCCGCGCGCGCGCAGTTCGCGCTCCAGCGTGGCCTCGCAGCGAAATTTGCCACCCGCTGACTCGGGTCGCATGAACAAAACCTGGCGGATGATTACTGGCGCTCTCTGAGACGGGCCGCTTTGCCCTTGAGGCCGCGCAGGTAGTACAGCTTGGCGCGCCGTACGCGGCCGGTGCGGACGACGTCGATGTGATCGATCACCCGTGCGTTCACCGGAAAGATGCGCTCCACACCCTGCCCAAAGCTGACTTTGCGGACCGTGACCGTTTCCCCTAAGTCCTTGTTATGACGGGCAATTACGGTGCCTTCAAAGGCCTGCAGCCGCTCTTTATCGCCTTCCTTGATCTTGACGTGGACGCGGATCGTGTCGCCGGGCCGGAACGCCGGGAGGTCGGTCCGCTTGTTCTTTTCGATAAACTTCGTCAACAACGCATTCTGCATGAAAATGTCCTTGAAACTTCTATCTTACACGAAGTTGGGCGAGATTACCGGGGCGCCGGGCGGTCCTGCCGCCGGTGAGTTTCCTCGAGGGCGCCAAACGGCACCGGCGTTACTCATACCTCAGGCAGACGATCGGGTCGAGCCTGGCGGCGCGGTTGGCGGGGTAGAAGCCGAAGAACAGCCCGACGCCTACCGAAATGGTCACTCCCAGGACCACCCAGAAGATCGACACCGCGGCAGGAATGGAAGGCACCAGGGCGCGAATGGCCATCGCGACCAACCCGCCGGCCAGTACTCCCAGCACTCCGCCAAGGCCCGAGATGGTCATCGCTTCCAGGAGAAACTGCGCGCGGATATCGCTCTGCCGCGCGCCGATGGCCTTCCGCACGCCGATCTCCTGCGTGCGTTCGGTGACCGAAATGAGCATGATATTCATAACCCCGATGCCGCCCACGAGCAGCCCGATGGAACTGATGACGCCGGTGAGCAGGGCCATGGCGCCGGTCAACTGGTCCCAGAGATTATTGAAGAAATCGGCGTCGGAGATCTCGAAATCGTTGTCGGCGAAGTGTCTCACATGGCGGCGGCGCCGCATGGCATCGATCACCTGCCCGCGGGCGGACGCCATATCGGCATCCTCGCGCACCGACACCATGAGAAATACCTCGCGAATCTCGGGAAAATTCTTGTGGAAATTGCTCAGCGGGATGCAGGCGAACTGGTCCACTCCGAAGCCGCCGAACAGGCCGGGGTCCTTATCGAACACCCCGATCACTTCGTACGGCCGGCCGTTGAGCCGCGCCTCTTTGCCGATGGGGTCGATGTGCGGGAAGAGCGAATCGGCGATCGCGCTGCCGATCACCACCACCGGGCGCGAATGCTCCTCGTCGTATGGCGAAACGAACCGCCCTTCGGCGACGCTGAACAGGGGCAGCGCGTAGTTGTAGACCGGCTCGACGCCGCGCACGAAGATGCGCTCCACGTGGTTGTCGCCGTAGCGCAGCGAATCCACCACTTCGCCGAAATTGATGCGGTTGGCGAAGGCGGTGGCGTACTCGAGCGAAGGCACGGCGTCGCGCAGGTAGGCGGCGTCGGAGATTTCCAGGTATTTGCGCGTGCGGATTTTCGCCGGCAGCCTTCCGCCGGTGAACCCGGCCGGAATGCGCGTGATGAACATGGATCGCGAGCCGAACGTCTGGATGCGTCCGCGCACGTAGCCGTTAAGGCCGTCGATAATGGCCGCCACCGCGATGACGCTGGTGACGCCGATGACGATCCCCAGAATGGTCAGCCCCGACCGCACTTTGCGGGAGCGCAGGGTGTCCAGCGCCACAAGCAGGTTTTCCTTCAGTTCGCCGCGTGTCATATCATTCCGCCCGCAGCGCCGCCACGGGATCCAGCTTCGAAGCCTTCATCGCCGGATAGATGCCGAAGAAGAGCCCGATGATGGAGCTGATCGCCACCCCGAGGATCGCGACCCACGTCTGCACCGAGGCCGGGAAGCTGGTGAAGGTGCGCAGCGCCAGGGCGCAGGCGAACCCAATCGCTACCCCGATGACTCCGCCCACGATGCACTGCGTCACGCTTTCCGCCAGGAACTGCCGCAGCACGTCGGCCTGGGTGGCGCCCACCGCGCGGCGGACGCCGATCTCCTTGGTCCGTTCCGTGACGCTGACCAACATCACGTTCATGATGACGATCCCGCCCACGACCGCCGAGATGGAGCTGATCATCACGAAGACGGCGAAAAACGCCGCGCTGATGCTCTGCCACAGTGAAATGTAGCTGTCCGCGGTGGCGATGTAAAAGGTTTCAGGATGGCCGGGCGTAATGTGGCGCTGCGCGCGCAGAATGAGCCGTGTTTCGTCCTGTGCAAGCTGGAAGATTTCGCCCGAATCCACGGCCTTGACCTGCAGGGTAAGGCTGCTGCGCAAGCCGCGGAATTGGCGGTAGGTGGTCAGCGGAATGATGAGGAAGTTGTCCTGGTCCTGTCCGAGAATGCTGCCGATGCGGTCGAATACGCCGATGACGGTGAATTCCAGGTTTTCCGCGCGAATGGTTTTGCCGATGGGGTCCGCGCCCGCGAAGAACTCCTGGTTGAGGCGGTCGCCGATGAGGCAGACGGGCGCCGCGTGGAAATCCTCGAGCGGCGTGAAGTAGCGGCCTGCGACCAGCGTGCGGGTGTCGATATCGGCCATGGAGGGAGTGTAGCCGTAGAGCGCGGTATCGTCGAGCTGGTGGTCGCGGGAGTGCGTGCTCAGAGTGGTGTTGACGCTCGCGCCGACGTACTGGCAATGGCGGCACGCCCGGGCCACGGCCTCGTACTCCGCCACATCGAGATTTTTGTTGCGCTGCGCCTTCGCGAGAACGGTGAAATCGGTGAGCACGAACGGGAGGCGCGAAACGCGGAAGACGTTGGTGCCGAGGTTGGCGATCTTCTGCTCGACGTAGAGGTTCGCGCCCTGCACCAGCGTCATCACCGCGATCAGCGTGGCGACACCCATGGTGAGCCCGAGAATGGTGAGCGAAGCGCGCAGTTTATGGGCGCGGATTGCGGAGAACGCCAGCGCGAGATTGTCGGCGGGACGGAGCATCGCCCGTTCAGGTCCAGTGTAGCGAAACGCGCGGCGCGCTATCATGCTCATCATCGTGAAGCGCCAAGTTCTGCTGCTTCTGGCCGCGGCGCTGGCCCAGGGGCAGCCTCCAGGCCGGGTTCAGGGTTCCGTGGTCGATACCGCCGGCGGCGAGCCGATGGCCAACGTCAAGGTCCAGCTCAGCGGCAGCGCGCTCCACACGACCAGCGACTCCACGGGCCATTTCCACATCGATGCGGTTCCGGCGGGCGATTACACGCTCAACGTTTCGACCGTCGGCTACCATCTGGCGAACCGCGCGTTCCATCTCGACGCCGGCGAGACCAAGGAATTCGAAGTGCTGCTGACCCCCGATGCCCTGCGCCAGACCGAAACCGTGACCGCTCGCGCCGATCCGTTCGAAGGCGCGCGCCAGGACAGCCCGTCGTCGCTCGTCATGGCCGGCAACGACGTGAAGAACCTCGGCAGCGTGCTTGCGGACGACCCGCTGCGCGCGATCCAGAGCCTGCCCGGAGTGACTTCCAACAACGATTTCGACGCCCGTTTTTCGCTGCGCGGCGCGGATTACACGCGCATCGGGTTGTACGTGGACGACGTGCTTCTGCATCAGCCCTTCCACGAACTGCAAGGCGTCAGCGTCTCGGGCTCCGGCACGGCGTTCAACGGCGACATGGTGGAGATGATGGAGCTGCACGAAGGCGCATACCCGGCACGCTTCGAAGACCGCAGCGCCGCGGCGCTGGATGTGGAGACCCGCGAGGGCTCGCGCGATGCCGTGACCTTCCGGGTTGCCGCCAGCGCTTCCAACGCCGGCCTCATGGCCGAAGGCCCCTTCCGCAAAAAGAAGAAGCGCGCTTCGTGGCTGGTGGCCGCGCGGAAGAGCTACCTGCAGTACATTCTGGAACGGACCTTCCCCGACACGTCGCTCATTTTCGGACTGGAAGACGTGCAGGCGCGCCTGGCTTTCGATCTTTCTCCGAAAAGCAGCCTGTCTTTTTATGTTCTGGACAGCTACTCCGATCTCGACCGCTCGAACGACCGCGCGCGCCTGGGCATCAACTCCGTGATGGAAGGCGCGTACCACTACAGTCTCGCCAATCTCGGCTGGCGCGTCACGCCGACCGACAAATGGATTGTCTCTTCCCACGCGGCCTGGATGAGGGAAAAGTGGAACGACAGCGACCCCAGCGCCCTGACGCTGGGCCAGGGTTACTACGGCGAGTGGGTCTGGAATATCAACGCCACCTGGATGTGGAACCAGCGCGCGCCGCTCGATTTCGGCTGGAGCACGCGCGAACTGCGCGACGAAGCATCCGGGTTTCAGTATCAATCGGTCGCCACGCAGCCGCGCATTCTGGATCATGCCAATGGCAATTCGACGCGCGCGGGCGGCTATCTGGAGCAGTCGTTCCTGGCTCTCTCCGGCCGGCTGCATCTCGAAGCCGGCGCGCGCTGGGATCACGATTCCATCGACCGCGTGGCCGCCGCCTCGCCGCAAGCTTCCGCCAGCCTCATGGTCACGCCGTACACGCGGCTGCAGCTCGGCTGGGGACAGTACGTGCAGTATCCCGAAATCTCCGTGCTCACTTCCCCGCTGGGGGCGCGCGGCATGCTGCCGCAGCGTTCCAACCAGGCCAATGTTGCGATTGAGCAGCGCATCGGCGAGCGCACCCGCCTGCGCGCCGAGTTTTACAATCGCGCCGACCGCGATCTCATCTTCCAGCCGCTCTACGATCCGCGCCTGCTCCCCACCGGCAAGGTGTTCGCGCCGCCCCTCAACCCGCCCTACGCCAATTCGCTGCGCGGGTACTCGCGCGGCGCCGAGTTTTTCCTGCAGCGCTCGAGCGCCAACCGGCTCACCGGGTGGATCTCCTACGCTTACGGCCACACCGAAGACCGGGACGGCGTGACCGGCAACAGCTTCCCCTCCGATTACGACCAGCGCCATACCGTCAACGTGTACGGCAGCTACCGGCTGAAGCCCACCGTCAACATGAGCCTGCGGTTCAGCTACGGCAGCGGTTTCCCGATGCCCGGTTATCTGCAGCAGATCGGCGGCAATTACTACCTCACGACCATCCGCAACGGGCTCCGCCTGCCCGCTTACGAGCGGACTGACTGGCGCATCAACAAAGCCTGGTCGCGCAACCGCTGGAAGGTTACGCTGTACGGCGAAGTGATCAATCTCACCAATCGCACCAACTATCTGTTCGACAGCTTCAACGGCTACACCGCTTCCACCCGCCAGGCATACATCACACTCGACAAGATGTTTCCCATTCTGCCGTCCGTAGGTGTGGTATTCGAACGATGAGAGGGGTACGCTAGGAACATGAAATCTGCATTGGCCCTCTGCGCCGTTGTTTTAGCTTTGCCTTTGGCCGCTCAGAACAAACCGCCCGCCTGGACTCCCCAGGAGGCTCCCATCGTGACCGAAATCCGCGGTCTGCGCGCCGTTCCCGATGCGGAACGCGGCGCCGCCACGCGCAAGATCGCGCTCGAAATCCGCGCCCTGCCCGCGGGCGCGCACAAGCTCAGCCTGGCGAACTCACTGGCCAATCTTTCCACGGAAGGCGATTTCGGCCGCGACAATCTGCAGGAGGTCGCCACCACCCTGGCCGATGCCCTGAGCGAGCAACCGGCGCCGGTAGCTTCCGCCTATCTGGAACTGGCTTCGCTGGTGCGCTACGAAGGCCTCCACACCAAGCTGGAAAATCCGCAGTACGCGGCGGCGATGAAGCAGCTCGAAGAGCAGGATGCGGCGCGCGCCCATGCCGATTTTACGCTGAACGATCTCGATGGAAAGCCGGTTCGGCTGAGCGACCTCAAAGGCAAAGTCGTCCTGGTCAACTTCTGGGCCACCTGGTGCCCGCCCTGCCGCAAGGAGATGCCCGATCTCGACGCGCTTTACAAGCAATATCAGAGGCAAGGCCTGGTGGTGCTTGCGATCAGCGACGAAGAGGCATCCAAGGTGAAATCGTTCCTCGCCGAGCATCCGGTGACGTACACGATCCTTCTCGACCCCGGCCGCAAGGTCAACAAGCAGTTCTTCGTCGAAGGGATTCCCAAGAGTTTCGTTTATGACCGCGAGGGCAACCTGGCCGCCCAATCCATCGATATGCGCACCCGCGCGCAGTTCATCGCCATGCTGAGCGCGGCCGGTTTGAATCTCTCCGCCGAACGCTGAATGCACGAACTCTCCATCGCCATGAGCATCGTCGAACTGGCAACCGAGGAATCCGAGCGCCGCAACGCACGCATCTCGGCGGTGTATGTGACGCTCGGCGCGCTCTCCGGCGTGGTGAAAGACGCGCTCGAGTTCTGCTGGCAGGTGGCCTGCCAGGACACGGCCCTCGCCGGCGCCCGACTGGAGGTGGAAGAGACGCCGGGGAGAGAACTCGAAGTGCGCGCCCTGGAGCTGGTCGATGGCTGAAGCCCGAATCGTTGAAGTCCGCAAGAACATTCTCAAGCACAACGACGAGCTCGCCCGCGCGCTTCGCGGGCGCTTCCACGCCGCCGGCACCTACGTCGCGAGCCTGGTTTCGAGCCCCGGCACGGGGAAGACCGCGCTGCTGGAGGCGATCCTCACCGCGCTGGGCCGGCAGCGCCGCGTGGCCGCGCTGGTAGGCGATCTTGCCACTGAAAACGATGCCGCCCGCCTGGCCCGCAGCGGCGCGCCGGTGCGGCAGATCGTCACCGGAACCTTGTGCCATCTCGAAGCCCAGATGGTCGAACGCTCTCTCGAAGGATGGGACCTCGCTGGGCTCGAACTGCTTTTCATCGAAAACGTCGGCAACCTGGTCTGCCCTTCCAGCTACGATCTCGGGGAGAACGTGCGCATGGTCCTGCTCTCCGTCACCGAGGGCGAAGACAAACCCCTCAAGTATCCGACCATTTTCAATACCGCCGATGTCGCGGTCGTCACCAAGATCGATCTCGCCGCCGCGGTCGAATTCGATCTGGACACGCTGACGCGCAACATCCAGACGGTGCGCCCCGGGATGCGGATCTTCACTACTTCCGCCAAGACCGGCGAGGGCGTGGAGGGCCTTTGCGAATGGCTGCTAGAGCAGGCGTGCCGGCCGCGGTAGCGACGGCGCCCGGAGCCGCCGGGGCCTCTCTTCCACACCGCCGGCGTTACCGGGGGTGAGCAATGGCGAAACGCCTTCGGCTGCATCTCCGTGGGATTGTGCAGGGCGTCGGCTTTCGTCCCTTCGTGTATCAACTGGCGAACCGCTACGGCCTGTCCGGCTATGTGCTGAACTCGAGCGCCGGACTGATTGCCGAGGCCGAAGGCGCGCCCGACGCACTTGATGCCTTCGTCCACGCGCTCCGCGCGGAAGCGCCGCCGCTGGCCTGGGTCCAGCACCTGGAAGGCGCCGAAATTTCCCCGCAGGGCGACATCGGGTTCGTGATTCGCCCCAGCCTCGCACAATCCGGCGAGTTCGCGCTCATCTCTCCCGATGTCGCCACCTGCGACGCCTGTCGCGGCGATTTCACCGACCCCGCCAACCGCCGCTACGGTTATCCCTTCACCAACTGCACCAACTGTGGCCCGCGCTACACCATCGTGCAGGACATTCCGTACGACCGCCCCAACACCACCATGGCGCGGTTCCCGATGTGTCCCGCCTGCCAGGCGGAGTACGAGTCGCCCGACGACCGCCGCTTCCATGCGCAGCCCAACGCCTGCCCCATTTGCGGCCCGCAACTCTCCGCGCCGGCCGCGGAGGCCCGGGCCCGCCTGGCGGCCGGGGAAATTGCCGCCATCAAAGGCCTGGGCGGCTTCCACCTCGCCTGCGACGCCCGCAATGAAGAGGCCGTCCGCCGCCTGCGCGCCCGCAAGCGCCGCAGCGACAAACCCTTCGCCCTCATGTGCCGCGATCTGGATGCCGTCGAACGCCTGTGCGAGCCGACTCCCGCAGATCGCGAGGCCCTGGTATCGCCGCGTCACCCCATCGTCATCCTGCCGCGGCGCGCCGATGACGGCATCCCCGAAGCCGTCGCGCCGGGCAACCGCACGCTCGGCGTCATGCTGCCCTACACACCGCTGCATCACCTGCTTTTCGACTCCGCCGCTTACGATGCGCTCGTCATGACCAGCGGCAATCTCAGCGAAGAGCCCCTCGTGGTTTCGAACACCGAAGCGCTCGACCGCCTCGCGCCCGTCGCCGACTGGTTTCTCCTGCACGACCGCGACATCTTCATGCGGGTGGACGATTCCGTGGTCCGCACGTTCGAAGGCCGCACCCGCGTGCTGCGCCGTTCGCGCGGCTACGTTCCGCAGACTGTCGAACTTGCCCGCGAGATGCCGGAGATCCTCGCCTGCGGCGGCGAATTGAAGAATACCTTCTGCCTCACCAAGGGCCGCCACGCCATCCTCAGCCAGCACATTGGCGATCTGGAGAATCTCGAGACCGCGCTCTTCTTCGAAGAGACCCTCGCCAATCTCAAGAAGCTGTTCCGCGTTTCGCCGCGGCTGGTGGCGCACGACCTGCACCCGAATTACTGGACCACCCGCTACGCGCAATCGCTCGACCTGCCGCAAATCGGAGTGCAGCATCACCACGCCCACATCGCCGCCTGCATGGCGGAAAACGCGCTTGACGGCGAAGTCATCGGCGTGGCGCTGGACGGCACCGGCTACGGCACCGATGGCCGCATCTGGGGCGGCGAATTTCTCACCGCGACGTACGCCGCGTTCGAGCGCCGCGCGCACTTCCGCTACATCCCGCTCGCCGGCGGCGATACCGCGGTGCGCGAGCCCTGGCGCCCCGCGCTCGCGTACCTGCTGGACACGTTCGGCCCTTCGGGCGCGGACCGGCTGCGCGGCGTTCCCGAACATAAACTGCGCGTGGTGCGCCGGATGATCGAAACCGGCGTCAACACGGTCCTCACATCTTCGTGCGGCCGCCTGTTCGACGCGGTTGCAGCGATCGCCGGAGTGCGCAACGAGATTACCTTCGAGGGGCAGGCCGCCATCGAGCTCGAAGCCATTGCCGATCCCGCGGTCAACGGCCGCTACGAGTTCGTCTTCGAAGGCGGCGAACTGGATTTCCGCGCCACCATCGAAGAGATCGCCCGCGACCCATCCGGCCCGCCCGCCATCGCGGCCAAATTCCACCGCACGCTGGCCGAAGCCATCGCCGAGACCTGCCGCCGCATCCGCCAGGAGACGGCGCTGACCCGGGCGGTCCTCAGCGGCGGCACTTTCCAGAACATGTTCCTACTGCGCGAGACACTGGCGCTGCTGCGAAACTCCGGCTTCGAAGTCTACCTGCACAGCAGCGTCCCGCCGAACGATGGCGGCCTCGCTCTGGGCCAGGCGCTGGTGGCGCAGTCGCTCGGCGAGGCCAATTCAGCGACCCAGCACCACGCCGACGTGATACGATGCCAAGCAATATGAAATTTGTACGTCTTGTGTGTCTGTGTGTAATCCCTTTGCTGCTTTCCGCGCAGCCATCCGACCTCTACAAGGAACTCAAATTCCGTCTCATCGGCCCCTTCCGCGGCGGCCGCGTTGTCGCCGTGGCCGGCGTCCCGTCGCAGCCCGATGTCTACTACTTCGGAGCCACCGGCGGAGGCGTCTGGAAAACCACCGATAGCGGCGATTCCTGGCGCAACATCTCCGACGGCCAGTTCAAAACCGGCTCGGTCGGCGCAATCGCCGTGGCCGATTCCGATCCCAACACCATCTACGTAGGCATGGGTGAGGCCTGCGTGCGCGGCAATGCCTCCAACGGCGACGGCGTCTACAAGTCCACCGATGGCGGCCGCACCTGGAAGAACGTCGGATTGAAAGAGACCTATCACATCGGCGCCGTCGTGGTGCATCCCAAGAATGCCGATATCGTCTACGTGGCGGCTCTTGGCCATTTATGGGGACCGAATCCCGAACGCGGGGTTTACCGGTCGATGGATGGCGGCCAGACCTGGAAACTCGTTCTCACGCGCGGCTCCGAAGCGGGCGCGGTCGACCTGGCAATGGACCCCTCGAATCCCAAGGTCATTTATGCCTCCTTCTGGCAGGAGAGCCGCAAGCCGTGGCGTTTCGATTCGGGCGGTCCCGGCAGCGGCCTTTGGAAAACCACCGATGGCGGCGACAACTGGACAGACATTTCCCGCTCGCCCGGGATGCCGCGCGGCGTCCTGGGCCGAATCGGCGTCACCGTGTCTCCGGCCAACCCCGAACGCGTCTGGGCCATCGTGGAAGCAACCGATGGCGGCGTCTACCGCTCGGATAACGGCGGCAGGAACTGGACCCGCCTCAACGAGCAGAACGACCTGCGCCAGCGCGCCTGGTATTACTCTCACATCTATGCCGATCCCAAGAATCCCGACGAGGTCTATGTCCTCAACACCGGCATGTACCGTTCCAGCGATGGCGGCCGCACTTATTCGCCCGTCCGCGCGCCGCACGGCGACAATCACGATCTGTGGATCGCGCCCGACAACCCGGCGCGCATGATCGAAAGCAACGATGGCGGCGCCACCATTTCGATCGATGACGGACGCACCTGGTCCACCGAGGACAATCAGCCCACCGCGCAGTTCTACCGCGTCGCGCTGGACAACGATTTTCCGTATCACGTCTACGGCGCCCAGCAGGACAATTCGACCGTGCGCATCGCCAGCCGCACCACCTCGGGCGGCATCACCGACCACGACTGGTATGACGTCGGCGGCGGCGAAAGCGGCTGGATCGCGCCCGACCCGCACAATTCGCAGATCGTCTACGCCGGTTCTTACGGCAACCTCATCACCCGCTACGATCATTCGACCGGCCAGATGCGCAACATCAACGCGTGGCCCGACAACCCCATGGGCTACGGCGCGGACAGCCTCAAGTACCGCTTCCAGTGGAGCTTCCCCATCGCCTTTTCACCGCACGATCCGAAGGAGCTCTACATCGGAAGCAACGTGCTCATGAAGACCACCAACGAAGGCCAGAGCTGGCAGAACATCTCGCCCGATCTCACCCGCAACGATAAGAGCAAGCAGGCATCGAGCGGCGGTCCGATCACCCAGGACAACACCAGCATCGAGTATTACGACACCATTTTCACCTTCGAGGAATCGCCCGTCACCGCCGGCGTCCTCTGGGTGGGCAGCGACGATGGCCTGGTGCACCTCACCCGCGATGGCGGCAAGCACTGGGACGATGTGACGCCGAAGGGCATGCCGGAGTGGATCCGCATCAACTCCATCGATGCCTCGACTTTCGATGCCGGCACCGCTTATGTTGCCGCGACGAATTATCAGCTCGACGATTTTCGGCCGTATCTGTATAAGACTAACGATTACAGCAAGACCTGGACGAAGATCGTCAACGGGATTCCCGACGATCATTTCACGCGTGTGATTCGCGAGGACCCCAATCATCGCGGACTGCTGGTGGCCGGCACCGAGTTCGGCCTTTTCATTTCCTTCGACGATGGCGCCAACTGGAAGCCGTTCCAGTTGAATCTGCCGATCGTCCCGGTCACCGATATTCAATTCCACAAACGGGAAAAGGAAATGGTGGTCGGCACGCAGGGCCGTTCGTTTTACATCCTGGACGATATGCCGCTGGTTTACCAGTTGATGGATTTCTCCAACACCGAAGAGGCTCACCTGTTCAAGCCCAAGGATCCGTATCGCATGGGTGGAGGCCGCTTCGGCGGCGGTGGGCGCGGCGCAGCGGCGGTGGGCGAAAATCCGCCCTCGGGCGCAGTGATCGATTACTGGCTCAAGGAACGCCCGCAGGGCGAAGTGACATTGGAGTTCCTGGATAGCTCGGGCAAACTGGTCCGCAAATTCTCCAGCCGCGAGCAGGCGCGCCCGCAAGGCGCCCCGCCCATGGATTCCGAAGACAATCCCTTCCGCCGTTTCGCCGGACCCACGCGCCTGCCGGTGCAGCCGGGGATGAACCAGTTCATATGGAACCTGCGCTACCCGGACGCCACGACCTTCCCCGGCCTCATCATGTGGGCCGGCGGCGTCACCGGGCCGATCGCTTCACCCGGCACGTACACCGCGCGGCTCACTGTCGACGGCAAACCGTACACCCAGACCTTCGAACTGAAAAAGGACCCGCGGCTGCCGACTACTCCCGAGGATTACGCCAAGCAGTTGACCCTGGCGCTGCAGATTCGCGACAAGCTCAGCCAGGCCAACGAGGGCGTGGTCAAGATCCGCGCCATCCGCCAGCAGTTGGATGAATACGCCAGGCGCACCGATAACAAATCGGTCTCCGAGGCCGCCAAGGAACTGGCAAAGAAGCTTACCGCGATCGAAGAAGACCTCTACCAGACCAAGAACCGCGCCAGCGAAGACCCGCTGAACTTCCCGATCAAGCTGAATAACAAGCTGGCGTATGTGATGGGCGTGGTCGAATCGAGCGACAATGCGCCGACGCAGCAGTCGTACGAAGTGTACGAGGACGTGGCCACGCAGACCAACGGCGAAATCAAGAGACTGGATGGCCTGCTCACGGGCGACCTGGCACGCTTTAACAAGCTGGTGCACGACCAGAACATTCCGGCCGTTACTGTGCCTTCGGCTGAAAAATAAAGCGATTGGGTAGCGCCGAGGGCGCCGGCTCGACCGGCTCCGCGGGAAATGACCGTTCTCGTCGATCGCGGCCGCGGCGGCGGCCAACGGCGCCATGCTGTGGATGCGGAATCGCAAGCTTTACCCGAGGAAAGAGGCCGCTTATTCCGCGCGTTTGCGCGCGCGGATCGTCACGTGGTAGCCGTTTTCGGCGTTCAGGTTGATGAGCGCGACGAAGGCGCGGCCGCGGTACATTCCAAGCGTGGCGGATTGCGAGACGGCCTCCACGTCCCAGCCGGCGGGGAGCAGCACGGTGTTGCGCAGGCCGTGCAGGCTGCGGTCGAAAACCAGATCGCCGCGGTCGAGGCGGTAGGAATCGTCTTTGAGCGTGCCGGTGATTTTCAGGTGGGCGCTCTGGCGGTCGTTGACAATGGTTTCCTCGAGTTTCGCCGCGGCCGTGCGGCCCTCCTTCACCACCGCGAGCGGCTTTGCGGTATCGAGATCGATGACGGCCAGGTCCTGCAGGGGAAGATAGGCGAGCGAATCGAGGTGCGCCATGGCGCCTTTGCGGTAGTCGCTGTAGGTCTGCTCGACTTTGATGGTGTGGCTCTCGGGCGAATCCAGATCGTAGAGCGTCCGGATGTCGTCAAAGAACATGTCGGTGTAGGGCGTGGGCGTGAACGCGGCGGTGGTCTTGCGGGCGTGGATGGTGAGCAGGTTCGCCTGACCGCTGGGATTGGCGAAGGCCAGCCTGAGGCGGCCATCGGGCAAAGTGGAAAGCTGCGCGGCCACGTTCGAGGAGAGAAACGCGAAGCCCTTGGGCAGAATCACGCCCAGCCGGTAGCCGCTCAGGCTGCGGACCCAGACGATGTCATCGCCGTGCATCATGTAGGTGCGGGCGTCCTTGTAGGTCTTATAAATGAGCACGCGGCCGACGCCGCCGGGCGGGACGGGGCGAGGCAGGGTTGCGCGGATGGAGTGCGTTTCGGGATCGTTGGGCGCGGGCTGGTAGGTGAACGGGAGCGGCTTGCCGGTGCGCGGGTCGTAGACCTCAATGTCCGAGCCTTCACTGCCGCCGCGCGTGGCGTTGACGAGTTCGGTAGCGCCGGGACGATTCTCCTCCGGCAGGAAGCGGATGCGGAACTCTTCGGAGCCGGGCTCGAGAATGGAGTACTCGGTGTAGGCGTCCTGCGTGAAGAGGCGGGTGAGCGGCGGGCTGGGACGCAGAGAGCCATCCGGGTTGGTGCCGCCGGGGAACTGGGCGAGGGCGGGTGCAAGGGCGGCGGCGAGCGGCAGCAGGAAACGGGCGATGGAGCGCATGACCAGTTAGTCTATTACAGCGAGCGGACGGAGCGCCGCGCGCGGCGGCTATAATCGATCTAGTGGACCTGGAAAAAACCCTCCTCCGCAAGACCGGCGAGGCGGTGCATCGATTCAACATGATCCGCGAGGGCGACCGTGTCGCCGTCGCGGTGAGCGGCGGCAAGGATTCGGCGACGCTGCTCGAGGCATTGCTGCTTTTGCAGCAGCGCGCGCCCATCGAATTCTCGGTGTGCGCCTTCACGGTGGAACAGGGCAAATTTCTGCGGCCGTTCGATGAAATGGGCGAATACCTGAAGCGGCGCGGAGTCGCATGGACGTACTTCCGCGATTCGCCGTCGCTGCGCCTGCTGGAAGAGCAGCCGGAGCACGGGTGCGATGTCTGCAGCCGCTTCCGGCGGCGGGCGGTTTACGAGATTGCGCACAAGCTGGGCGCCAACGTCATCGCGTTCGGCCACACGGCCGACGATTTTTGCGAAGCGCTGCTGCGCAACACCATGTTCACGGGCAAACTGAGCGCGCTGCCGCCGGTGGCGTGGTCGCGCAACCGCGAGTACCGGCTCATCCGGCCGCTGGTGTTCGTGACGGAAGCGATCACGCGCGCGTATGCGGAATCGCTCGGGATTCCGGTGATTCCGTGCGGCTGCTCGCAGAAGACCGGAACGGTACGGCGGTCGCTGCGGGATATCTTCGCCGAGCTGGAGCGCGATTATCCGCACCTGAAGGAAAACATTCTTTCCGCCATGGGAAATGTCGATACCAGTCGGCTGCTCGATCCGCGTTTTCTGGAATTGGAACGGCCCGAGCGGGAGCCGGAGCTGTTTCCGATCGTCGCCGAGATGTAGGAGAATCCCGTCACACGGGGGGAGCGTGGATGCGGCGCCCTGTCAGGCCCGAGGCTTCCGAGCTGTAAGTCCGACTCTGAACGAAGTTCAGAAGATGGAAGGACCGGCCGCCTTCTTTATCCCGACAATCCAAACCCTGGAGTCGCCGTTATTGGTCAGGCTCTCACCCAGATCCTTTCTCACATTCGCAAACATGAGTGCAAAGCGGCTGGTCCCGTCCGAATTCAAGTCGATGCTAAGACCGCGCGGGTTCGTGCGAGCGATCATGTCCATGGTCGCACGATCTGTTGGCAACAGTTTTTCCGGAGGCTCCGGGCCGTCCGTGCGGTTAATTCCGGTCGTATCCCGCATGCTGGCCGCCCGGGGCATCAGTGTATATGGATAGCTCGGCAGCAGGTCGGCCATCATCTCGTCGTGATTGCTGCACCAGTCAAATGGGCCAACCTTCCGCGAGTGCTGCGCGTCCGCCCAAACGACGGCCTGCAACTTGAAACAAGAAGGGATCACGCTGCGGCCGGCGGCGCTTTTGTCCGTTTCGTAAGGTTCCATCCAGCCGCTTGGCGTCGAGAGAACGGTGATAGCCACATGCGGGAACTGCTCCGCGACGGACTTTTGCGGATCCCACTCAGGAAGAATGTTGCGCAGCCCCACCTTGTCGATCACGGTGCGGCCCTTCATCACGTCGGTCACGCCGTGGCCAATGGAGCTAAAGAATCCGTCCTTCTTAGGCGCGGGGTCCGACGACGCGGGCGCAGTGGTCTCGGCCGAAGATACCGCGGCAGCCGGTTGCGCCGGTTGCGCCGGCGCACCTGCGGCGCTCGGCGGCGCGGAAGGCTTCGCTTCCATCATCGTCTTCATGACGGCATCCGAAGCCTTCGCCTTTTTTAAGCGAATCAGATCCGGCGTGCTGAGATCGAATGTCGCTCCACTGGAGCGTATCTTCATCAGAATGATATCGTCGGAAAGCCCGGCGTCGAGCATGGAAACTACGTCGTCAACGGTGAGACTGCCGGCGGCATGCGGCGCAGCCGATTGGCCGGCTGTGGAAACGGGAGCCCCGGGAGTGGTGCCCGGAGGCGTGATTCCGTTCGCCGTCTCGTATGCTTTCAGCGCGCCTTTTGCGCCTTCAATCAGACTGGCATCCAACCCTGGGTAACCCACTACCATTCCGTTGCTGATCATCAACACAATCTGATTGTTTAACTTGACCTGCAGCGGTTGCCCGTTCATGACGATGATCTGATAAGTTTGGCCGTTGTACGTAAAGTTATCGGTTTTCATCGGGCTCCTCGCGGCGCGGGGCCTCCCAAACTGGGCGGAGGCACATACTGCACATAGGAGAACGGCCAGGACCATGCAGAGAGTTCGTCTTCCAAAACAGGGATTGTCAGTTGTCATGGGAATCGCTCCGGACGGTTCAAATTCACCTGGGCAGACTAATGTTCTATCGATTCGCTATGTTCTCACTGATTCACTATTCGCGCAAGGCTTCAGTTACTTTTAGGGTGGTAGCTCAGTCGGAGGCCATCTAAGTTCCTGTGTTCAACCGCCGGGTCTAAACCACAACTTACAAGGTCACTTCGGCTTTACAGTTACATCTGTAACGTAATAGCCCGATGGCTGTTTGACGACGACAGTGGCGTGGATCTTATCCCCGACGTGGAGCTTGGCGAATTCGGAATCGGGTTTGACGGGATACTCCATGGTCATGGCGTCCATCCAGTCGCCGATAGGGCCGGCGGCAATCATAGCGCTCTTGGTATTGGCATCGAGGGACACGATCTGGCCGTCCATGGGATAGCGCTTGGAGGTGTCTTTAGACCCGCATCCTACGAGCGCGAGAGCGAAGAGAAGAAGGAGCACGATTCGCAATTTCATCACCTGCCATCATCGCAGGCGGGAGCGGGCGGCGCCACAACGATTTTGGGGTCGGGCGAAGGGCCGCGCAGCGGTTTGACCATGCGGTTGTCCGCCAGGCCGGTACGCGGGCGCACGTTTTTCAGCGGGATGGCGCAGACCGGCCGGGAAGCGCGGATTTGCGGAGGCTTCACCACGAACCGGCGCGGCGTGCCGTTGCGCGCCGGGCGGAAGGGCCGGATGAATTTCCCCAAGGCGCCGGCGGGCGAGGCGTCAACGGGCGGCGCTGGGGGCGTCGGACTCTGCACCTGCAGCGCAGCCAGAACGAGGGCGGCAAGCGGAAGGAGCATATAGGGGAATGTCGCGGCGAAATGGATCCTTTCACCGTTTTTCGATCCACTCCACGATGGTGTCGTCCAGCCAGAAACGGTGCGGGCGCCGGCCCAGAAAACCGAGATGGCCGCCATGGGCGGTGGCCAGCAGTTCGACGCAGGGGTTATCGCGGACGGCGGCGGTTTCGCAGAGATGGTACGGCGCGAGGGTATCGTCCTTGGAATGAATCAGCAGCACGGGGACGCGGACGGCTTCCAGGAAGCGCAGAGCGGATTGCGAGCGGTAGTAATTCGGAGCGTCGCCGAAACCGAAACTGGGAGCGGTGATGCGGTCGTCGATGGCGATGACGGAGCGAAGACCGGCGAAATCGCTTTTCCGGAAGCGGCCGGTGGCACAGAGGCGCGCGCGCATGCGCCGGACAAAGCGGCGCTCGTAGAGGCGGTTGTCCCATTGCGAGATGCGGCGGGCGCAGACGGCGAGATCGAGCGGGGTGGAGACGGCACAGACGCCGCGGATGAGTTCGCGAGCGGATTCACCCAGTTCGCCGGCGAGTTTCAAGACCACGTTGCCGCCCAGGGAAAACCCCGCCAGAAAGGCGGGCGGGCGGCCTTCGGCGCGCAGAGTGCGCAGAACCGACAGCAGGTCGGCGGTGAGCCCGGCATGATAGAGCGTCGGGGTGAGGTGCTCGGTGCCGCCGCAGGTGCGCATGTGAAAACGGTGCGCGGCGAAACCGGCCCCCAGAGCGGCGGCGCTCAGGCTGCGCATATATCCGGCTTCGCCCGAGCCTTCCAGGCCGTGAACCATCACCAGTTCGCCGCGCGAGCGGCCGGCGGGCCGCTGCGATTCCAGCAGCACCTGCGTGCCCGGTTCGGTGGCCAGCAGGCGGCGCTCCAGGGGAAACGCACGGGTGTTTTCGGGCCGCGGCCAGAAGTGGCCGGCCACGGTCTGCAGGTGCGGATTGCGAAAAAGCGGACGGAATGGCGGCATCGAGCGAGAAACCTGTAGTATAGGTGGTGGCTATGCGCATCGGCACTCTGATCCTGCTCGCGGCAGCATGCGTTCCGGCCGCCCTCGCGCAACCTGCGCAGCCCTTTTCCATGCAGCGGCTGAACGCACCGCCGCTTTCCTTCAACCGGTACCGCGGCAAGATTCTGGCGGCGGCTTTCATCTCTACAACCTGCCCGCATTGCCAGAACCTGACGAAGATCCTGGTGCCCTTATCGCGCGAATACGCGCCGCGCGGCGTGCAGTTCCTGGAATGCGCCTTCAACGAAGACGCGCAGCAGACCATGAAGGAATTTCTGGACCGCTTCGGGCCGCCGTTTCCGGTGGGCTGGAGCTCTCCGGCCGCGGTTCGCGCGTATCTGCACTATTCGATCCTGGATCCGAACCTCTTCGTGCCGCACATGCAGTTTTTCGACCGCGCCGGCGTAGTGCGGGACGATGTCCCGGGAGAGAGTCCGTTCTTCACCAAGCCGGAGGAGAGCATTCGCGCGGAGCTGAACAAGCTGCTGCGAAGCGGCACGCACACGGCTAAGAAATAGCGGCCGCGGGACGCGATTCCACAATGGCGCGGATCTCCCGCACGGTGTGTTCGAGTTCCTCGTCCGCGGTGTAGAAATGCGGGGCCACGCGAATGCCGGCCTGTGGGCGGTAATCGACCAGAATCTGGCGGCGGCCGAGTTCTTTGGTGACCTCGTAGCCGTCCGGAACATCGAGCGTGACCACTCCGCCGCGGCGTGCGGGATCGGCGCAGGTGTTCACGCGGATGCCGGCCGCGGCGGCCAGTTCCATGAGGCGCGCGGTCTGCCGCAGCGATTTTTCGCGGATGGCCGCGACTCCGATCTCGTTCACGATTTCGTAGCCGGAGCGGGCCGTGTAGAGCGCCGGCACGTTGGGTGTTCCGTTGAGGAAACGGTACGCGTCGCCGGTGTAGCGGATGGCGCCGCCTTCGAAGGCGAAGGGCTGCTCGTGCGCCGCCCAGCCGGTGAAGGCCGGTTCGAGAGAGCCCCAGAGATCGCGGCGCACATATAGATACCCGGCGCCGGGGCCTCCGCACAGCCATTTGACCGAGCCGCCGACGGCGAAGTCCGCGTTCCAGGCGCGCACGTCAACCGGGACGGTTCCCGCGGACTGGTAGAGATCGGCGATGACCATCGCTCCCATGGCGTGTGCGCGCGCCACGATGGCGGCGACGTCCTGCACATAGGAACTGCGAAAGGCCACGTGCGAGACCGAAACCAGCCGCGTCTGTTCATCGATAGCGTCCAGAACGGGTTCGAGCGGCATGGTGAAGCCATCGGGCGAGGGGACCGTAACGACGCACGCGCCCTGGCGTTCGAGACCGTGATAGACGTAATCGTTCGAGGGGAAATTCAGGCCGGCGGTGATGAGCTTGTTGCGGGGGCCGCGCCAATCGAAGCAGGAGGAGACAATGGACTGGGCGATGGAGACGTTCTGCTGCATGACGACTTCGCCCTCGCCCGCGCCGATAATGGATGCGATCAGGTTGCCCACCGTGACCGGCATTTCCCACCAGCCCTCTTCCCAGGCGCGAACGCCGCGCGCCGCCCAGGTATCGGTGAATTCGCGGGCGCGCTCGGCGGTGCGCCGCGGCATGGCCCCGAGCGAGTGGCTGATCATGTAGGTGGTGTGGGCGAGAATGGGAAATTCCTCGCGCCAGGCGAGCAGCGGATCCATAGCGATATAGTAACCAACGCGCGACCGGTTATCATACTGGTTCATGTCTATCGACCCCTCGGCTGTGGTGGCCGCCACGGCGCGTGTGCATCCGGATGCCGCAATCGGAGCGCGCACGCGCATCGGCGAATTCTGCGTGATTGAGAGCGATGTCGCGGTCGGCGCCGATTGCCTGTTGGAACCCTACGTCTACATCAAGCGCTGGACCACCATGGGCGACCGCAACGAAATCTCCGCCGGAACGGTGCTGGGAACCGACCCGCTGGACAAGAACTTTTCGGGCGAGCGCAGCTATCTGCGGATGGGCGACGAGAACAAAATCCGCGAGCACTATACAATTTCGCGGGGCACGGCGCCGGAATCGGCGACGGAGATCGGCAACCGCAATTACATCATGACCAGCGGGCACATCGCGCACAACTGCAGGCTGGGCGACGATATCGTGGTGGCAAGCTGCGCGCTGCTGGCCGGGTATGTGGAAGTGGAAGACCAGGCGTTTATTTCGGGCGGGGTGGTGGTGCACCAGTTTTCGAAGATCGGGCGGCTGGCAATGATCGGCGGGAACACGCGCATCAACAGCGACGTGCCGCCGTTTTTTCTGTACGCGGGATACAACGTGGAAGCCAAGGGGCTGAACGTGGTGGGGCTGAAACGCGCGGGATACAAAGCTTCCGATGTGAGCGCGCTGAAGAAGGCGTACCAGATTCTGTACCGCTCCGGCCTGAAGCTGGACGAGGCGCTGGCGCGCATCGAAGCGGAGATTGCGACGCCGGAAGCGCGGCACCTGGTGGAATTCATTCGCCGCAGCGAGCGTGGGATCTGCCGCGAGTAGCGAAACAAGTCACCAGCGAACCGTTTCCGGCCTCGAATGCATCCAGAGATACTGAGTACATGGCAGAGCGGACACCGGGTTCTCCCAGCGACTACCTGGCCGCGGAACGGACGTTTCTGGCGTGGATCCGGACCGGGCTGGCCCTGATGGGTTTCGGGTTCGTGGTGGCGCGCTTTGGTCTGTTTCTGGAGGCGCTGCACACCGGGCAGTGGAGCTTTCCGGCGCGGCAATACAGACCTTCGTTCTGGTTCGGCACCGGGCTCATCCTGCTCGGCGTGCTGGTGAACGTGTTCTGTACGTGGAATCACATTCGCCTCGTCCGCGAATTGAACCGGGGCGAACCAGCGGTACGGCGGCCGTCGCCGCTGGCGGTCGCGGTCGCGGTGATATTGGCGGCGCTTGGGCTGGCGATGGCGGTCTATCTCATCTCGGTCCGCGACTCGAGCCCGCAGCGTCTGGCAGTAATCCAGGAGGAATCGATGACACCGAAACCGGATAACGGAATCGTGACCATGCCGAGCCATCACTCGGTCGACGAAACAGTGCAGCGGGTGGAAAAGGCATTGGCCGCGAAAGGGGTCAAGCTGTTCGCCCTGATTGATCACAGCGGCGAGGCGGAAAAAGCCGGCCTGCATATGCCAGATACGAAACTGCTGATCTTCGGCAATCCAAAAGCCGGAACGCCGTGGATGCTGGCAGCACCCAGCCTCGCGATCGATCTGCCATTGAAGATTCTGGTGGCGGAAGATGGCGAGGGGAAAGTATCGGTTTCCTACAACTCCCCTGACTTTTTGCAGTCGCGGCACCATCTGCCGCCGAATCTGTTCGAAGCGCTCCAGGGTGCGGGTATCGATATTCTGGCAGCGAAGGTGGCGGAGTAGAGCGGCACTGCGGGGAAAAGACCGGCCCAGGTACTCACCGTATTGCAAACGGCCGAACGTCAACTGAGGTGATCGATTTCGCCACAGAACCATGTTCATATTTTCAGGCATAAAACTCCTTGTATTTGCCATAAGATTGGGGTACATCTAGTCTGTTCGAACTTCTCCAGATGAAAGCGGGCCTGGATGGGGCTCGAATTCAGCGGGATGGCCGCGGAGGCGGTGCTTTATGATGTCCCCGATAAGACGAGAGAACTGGGGACCGGAGGACCGGCGCTCGGCGCACCGCTTTCCGATCAAAGTGGAAGTGCGTTATGTGCTTCTCAAAGGGAAGAATGCGGATGTAGCGGGTTCCGGGAGGACCATCAACATCTCCAGCAGCGGGGTTCTTTTCGAATCGCCCCATTCGATCCGCCCCGGCGTGCAAATTGAACTCTCCGTGGCCTGGCCGGCACGGATTGACGGAACCGTCGGCCTGCAACTGCGAGCTTCCGGGAAGACCGTGCGCCAGCAGGATAACTGCACGGGAGTGCGCATCCTGCACAGTGAATTCAGAACCTGCGGTCTGCAGAGAACGAGTGTGGCGGCGGCCGCAAAAAGACCGTACGCCTAGTTCGGGCGCTGCACGCCTTCTGACTAACGTTCTCCACTCCGCAGCGCGTTTTCGTTCTCGCGCCGCGCCCGGATCTCTTCGACGGTCAGTTTGCCACTGGCGAGTTCATCGAGTTCCCGCCCCATGTCGACCTCGACGGCCTCGCCCGTGGTACGAATCCATACCCTGACCCGGCCCGTGTGGAGGTCGGGTGTGCTGACGGCGTAGCCTTGGGCACGCAGGATGTCCAATGCCTCTGTTTCCTTCATCATTGGCCTCCTATCCAGATTGTGCGCCTTTTCTGCGCCGAGCAACAGGTACCCCAGGCGCGCAGCCGTTCTAACTGCTTTGACCGGGGGCGGGCTGGTATTCCCGCTCGCGGTAGTCGAAATACTCGAAGTCCGCGGGGAGGCGCGTGCCCGAGAGATCCTGGCAGCACATTCCCACGAAAGCGCCCGTGAAATTCGGCAGGAACGGGGGCCCGGCTTCATCCGAGAGAATACCGGCATCGAACATCTGAGGAATCCAGAGCCATTCGCCGTCTCCGCAGCGGCAGGCGAAGTAGAGGCGCTCGTAATCGACTTCGACGCGCAGTTCGACCGGACCCTCGGCGCGGATCGCGAGCGGCGGCGTGGCATCGTCCGCGCGGCCGAGATCGGGCAGGCAGGACATCACGCGCACGCAGCGGCCGGCGGCCGGGTCTCGCGAGATGTAGAGGTAGTGAAACTTGGAGCTGTTGTAATAGCAGATGAGGCCGGCCATCTGCTGGTAGTGCCGGGGCGCGAATTCCACGCGGGTCGCCGCGCTAAAGCAATGCGCCTGCTGCCGCCGCGCGACCAGAGCCTGCCGGAACAGGCTGCCGGGAGAATCCATGCCGTAGAGACGGAGCCGGCCTGCGCGCTCCGCGAGGCTGAACAGCTCGTCCGGCCAGGGCGATCGCAGCCACTGAAACTCGGCCGGCAGTTGCGGCTGATCGAAGCGGGAGCGCTCGGAGGGAAGCGGGAACACGTGCGGGGGCAGATCCGGAGCCGGCACTTCGAGGCGCGGGACACCGCTGCCATCGGCGGTCCGCAGCCAGCCGTCGCGCGACCACTCCATCCGCTGAATGGCGGTTTCGCGTCCCAGGGTACATCGCCCTCGATTCCGCAGAGGGCGCCCGCAGAGGTGCACCATGTACGTTTCGCCGGTCTGCGTTTCCACCAGGTCTGCATGGCCGGCGCGCTGCAACTCCGCGTCGGGGCGGTTGCGGGCGGTGAGAATGTAGACCTCGGGATGCAGTTCATAGGGGCCGTCGAGATCGCGCGACCGCGCCATGGTGACCGCGTGTCCCCAACCCGTGCCTCCTTCCGCGGTCACCAGGTAGTAATAGCCGCCGCGCTTGTACAGGTGCGGGCCTTCGGTGAGGCCTAGCGGAGTGCCTTCGAAGATGAGGCGCCGTTCGCCCACCAGGCTGCGGCGCTCCTCGGCATACTCCTGGAGCACGATTCCGGCAAAGCGATTGTGCCCGGGGCGATGGTCCCAGAGCATGTTGAGCAGGTACTTGCGGCCGTCGTCATCGTGGAACAGCGAGGGGTCAAAGCCGCTGCTGTTGAGATAGACCGGCTCCGACCAGTCGCCCTCGATGCTCTCGCTGGTGACGAGGTAATTGTCGAGATCGCGGAAGACCATGCCGGAATTGGCGCCGAGGGTCGTGGTGCCGTAGCGCTTGACGATGGTGTAAACCAGATAAAACAGCCCGCGGGAGTACGTGAGGCATGGCGCCCAGATGCCGCAGGAATCCGGCACGCCCAGCATGTTGAGCTGCGTGGCGCGGCGCAGCGGGCGCGCCAGCAGGCGCCAATGGATGAGGTCGCGCGAATGGTGGATCCGCACGCCCGGATACCATTCGAAGGTCGAGGTGGCGATATAGTAATCGTCGCCCACCCGCACGATGGAGGGATCGGGATGAAAGCCGGGAAGAATCGGATTGCGAATGATTCGGGCCGTTTCCTGCATCGTCACCTCGCCGCCTCCGCCGGCAGGCCGGGCGCGCGGACCAGAGTCCACAGGACCACCGCGCCCGCCACGTCGAACAGGCCGAGGCAGACGAAGAACGGCGCATACCCGACCCTGGCAACCATGCCACCGATGAGCAGCGAGAAGATCAGCAGCCCCGCATTGCCGAACATTCCCGCCATCCCGGCAGCCGTCGCGACTTCATTCTTGCGGAAAATATCCGAAGCCATTGTGATTACGGTAACGGAAAGCGTCTGGTGCGCAAAGCCGGCCAGGCTGAGCAGCGCGATGGCGGTGTAAGGGCTCTGCACGAAGCCGGCGAACCCCACGCCGAGCATCAGCACCGCGCCTACGCTGAAGGCGCAGCGGCGCGCATCGATCACGCCCAGGCCGGCGTACTTCTGCAGCATCATGGCTATTGTGCCGCCGAACAGGCAGCCGAAATCGGCGGCCAGAAACGGCATCCACGCAAAGAGGGCGATCTGCTTGAGGTCGAAATGGCGGACGCTGCTCAAATAGAGCGGCAGCCAGAACGTGAGGGTTCCCCAGGTGGGATCGGCCAGAAACCGAGGCAGGGCGATGCCCCAGAAGTTGCGCTGCCGGATGATCTTGCGGAACGAAGGCGCCAGGCCATCGCTCTGCAGATGCTTTTCCTGCCCTGCGGCGATGTATTTGCGCTCCGTCTCGGAAAGTGCGCGGTGCTTCTCCGGCGACTGGTAAAACAGCAGCCACAGCACCACCCAGAGCAGGCCGAGCGTGCCGGTGATGACGAACGCCATGCGCCAGTTGTACGCAAGAATGGCCCAGGCGACCAGCGGAGGCGCCATCATGGAGCCCACCGAGGCGCCGATGTTGTAGACGCCTCCGGCCAGGCCGCGTTCGCGGGCGGGAAACCATTCCGCGGTGGCCTTCATGCCCGCCGGGTTGGCCGAACCTTCGCTGAAACCCAGCAGCGCGCGCAGTCCCGCAAGCGCCTGCCAACTGTTGGCCAGCGCGTGCGCGATGTTGGTGGCGGCCCAGGCGAGAACGAAAATCGCGAGTCCTGTTTTGAGACCGAGCACATCGAGGAGAAAGCCCGCCACCGGCTGCGCCATGATGGTTGCCTGAAATGCGCCCACAATCCACGAGTATTGTTTTTCGGTGATGTGCAGATCCTGCAGGACAGTGGGCGCAGCCACCGCCAGGGTACTGCGGGTCAGATAGTTGACGATCGAGCCGAGCATGATCAGGCCGATCATCCACCAGCGCAATCCTCTGATCTTGGGCATCCAGGTTGACTCGAAAGCCGCAATTTGATTCTATGAAACGTCCAGTATAGTTCAAGGCCCGAATTTTATGACAATGCGGAGACTTCGATCGCTCATTCCGATTCTGGCGGCAGCAGCCGTCTCCCTGCCCACGGCCACGGCCTGGCAGCAGAAGGGCGCGTTCGCCACGGGGTATTATCGCAACCTGTTTGCCGAAGCCGGCCATTCCCAGCCAGAGATTACGCGCAAGATCGACGCCGCCTTTCAGCAGTTATTCCACGGCGACCTCGACACCCAGACCGTGTACTACGGGGCCGGGAAGAACGCCAACGGACCGCTGGCCTATCTCACCGATATCAACAACCACGACGTGCGTTCCGAAGGCATGTCTTACGGGATGATGATCGCGGTGCAGCTCAACCGCAAGGCCGAGTTCGATGCGCTCTGGAACTGGGCCAAGACTTACATGTACCAGGGTTCGCCCACGCACCCGGCGTACGGCTTCTTCTCCTGGTCGATGAAGACCGATGGCACGCCCAACAGCGAGTCGCCCGCGCCCGATGGCGAAGAGTATTGGACGATGGCGCTTTACTTCGCCGCCGGCCGCTGGGGCAGCGGCGCCGGGATCTACAACTACCGCGCCGAAGCCGACCGCCTGCTGGACAACATGAAGAACCGCAAGATCATTGCGGGGACGACCGCGCGCGGGCCGGAAACCGACGGGCCGGAATTCGACCCCACCTCCAAGATGGTGCGGTTCACGCCGAATAACCTCCGCCCGAATCACACCGACCCGTCCTATCACCTGCCCGCGTTCTACGAATTGTGGGCGCGCTGGGGCCCAGCGGCGGACCGCTCGTTCTGGCGGGAGGCCGCCGCAGTGAGCCGCGATTACTTTCAAAAGGTCACCAATCCGAAGACCGGGCTCGCGCCCAATTACGCGAACTTCGATGGCTCTCCCGTCGCCGGTTTCGGCAGACGCGCTGCGTTCGGTCCCGATGCCTGGCGCACCGAGGCCAACTGGAGCGTGGATTGGTCGTGGTGGGAGGCCGACCCGCGGGAGCGCGAGCTGAGCGACCGCATCCAGGCCTTCTTCGAATCCAAGGGCATGGACACCTACGGAAGCCAGTTCACGCTGGAAGGCGAGCAGATGGTGGATACGCACGCCACCGCGCTGGTCGCGACCAACGCAGTGGCGAGTCTGGCGGCGACGCGGCCGGTGGCGACGCGGTTCGTCGAGGCGCTCTGGAACGCCCAGATTCCCTCCGGCCGCTACCGGTATTACGACGGCATGTGGTACCTGATGGGGCTGCTGCATTGCAGCGGGCAGTTCCGCATCTGGACTCCGAAGTAACGACGCCGTGCCGAAATCCCGGCAGATGCCGGACAGCCAGTGACATTCGACAGCGGCACGCGGCTCGCCGGCGGGGCGGAAGTCCTTCTGTGTGAACAAGGAACGGCAGCCGATGGATTGGCTTGCGACCTGCCTTACCAGGCGTGGGTATGGGGAACGCCACGCCATTGAAGATCAGAAAGCCGGCCACGCTGCTGCTGCTGACTGTTGCCGCCGTAGCGAGCGCCGGCGCCACCGACCTGGGACGCGCCCAGGAGCACTACTGGCGGACCGACTACACGTCGGCCCTCGACATCCTGCTGCCTTTGCCCGACAAAGACGCCACCATCGACGCTTTGATCGGCAAGGCTTACTACATGGATGGCCATTACAAGAACGCCGCGGCGTACCTGGAAAAAGCGATCGGTCAGGACCCCGGCAATTCCAGCTACTACGATTGGCTCGGCAAAGCGTACGGGCGGCGCGCCGAAACTTCCAGCTTCCTGACGGCTCTTCCGTGGGCCAATAAAACGCGCGCCGCCTTCGAAAAGGCCGTGGCTCTCGACGGATCGAATCTGGAAGCGCTGAGCGATCTCTTCGAATATTACCTGGAGGCGCCCGGCCTGGTGGGTGGCGGGGTCGATAAGGCCGAGCGGATCGCGGCGCAGATCCAGCGCTTCAGCGGGGCGGAATACCACTACGCGTGCGCGAGGCTCGCCGAAAAGCGCAAGGATTTTGCCCGGGCAGAGCAGGAACTCCGCATGGCCATGGAACTCGCGCCGAACCAAATCGGCCGCGTCATCGACCTCGCGGAGTTCCTGTCGAAGCACGGCCGTTTCGAAGAAAGCGACGCGCTCTTCCGCCGGGCCGCGGAGATGCAGCCGCGTTCCCCCAAACTGATGTTCGCCCGCGCCGAGTCGTACATTCACAGCGGGCGGAACCTCCCGCAGGCGCAACAGCTTTTGCATGAGTACGCCTCACTGCAGATAACGCCGGACGATCCGTCCCGTGCGGAAGCCGCACGTCTTCTCAAGAACTTGCACTAACCGTACGACCGATTCCGCAGGAATTTGTCACCCGCGGGGGCAGTTTTGCATCCTGGTAGCAGGACGCCATTATGCCGATGTACGAGTATCGCTGCCGGAAGTGCGGCAAGCGTTTTGAAATGCTGCGCCGGATGCAGGACTCCGACCGCGACCTGGAGTGCCCGGACTGCCGGAGCGCGGAGATCGAGCGGCTGCTCTCGACGTTTGCCGCGGGCGGATGCTCTTCGTCCGGATCCGGCCGTTTCACCTGAGCGCGGTGAACAGGCGGCCGGTCGGCCGCCTCACTGACCTAGCGTGATTGTAGCCGCCTGGCTCGATGCGGTCCCTACTGTTACCACAACCGCCTGCGGACCGGCCGCGAGACCGCTAGGAATCGTAAAGTTGATCTGAGTCACACCCACGAGACCGCTCGGAATCCCCACGAACGTGGTCGCCGCCGTCACGCCGCCCACCGTGACGGTGACCGGCAGTTGGGGCTGAGGCAGGCTGGTTAAAGGCGTGCGCGGCGAAGGGGAAGTGCCGGTAGCAAGCTTTGGGGTGACCTGTCCTTCGCCGGTGATGAACATTATCACGGTCTGGCCGGCGCTGGCGGTGCGCGACGGGTTGACGCTGCCATCGGCGAAGGTAAAGATTCCGGGCGCCGAAGCCGCGACACGGAAGCGATACGGATTGGAGTTCACGTACGGGTTGCCGACGATCAGGCTCGCGGTCCCGGGCTGCGTTTCATAGGGAATCTGAATGTTCACCTGGTTGGGCGAGACGTAATACAGCGGAGCGGTCACGCCGTTGATGGTGGCTTCGAATCCGGCCAGGTACTGCGGCAGCGGAATGGTGCCGGCGGACTGGACGAAGCTGCCCAGGCCCGTGCCGTACACGCTCAGAATCATGCCCGGCGCATACACCTGCTGGCCGGAGGCGGCATTGCTGATGCCGGCGATCGTCAACTGCACCTGCGGTCCGCTGAACGGAATCGACATCTGATACGACCACGTCTGGCCGCTGGCGTCCACGCCGCTAAACCCGAACAGCACGTTTGTGGGCACGGAAAGGTTATTCAGCGTGAGGTTTGCCGTAATCGTGCCATTCGCCGCAATGGCGCCGCCGCCGAATTTGCTGCCGATGAGCGAAGAGTTATCGACGCCGTTGATCGTGAAGCCGGTCAGGCGCGTGGCCACGGAGGCTTCATCGGTGAGCGTCAGAGCGAACGACCATAGGCCGCCCGTCTCGAAAACAGGGTTCTGATCGATCGCCACCGTCACCGCCGAAGTGCCCAGAATCTTGCTGCTCCATCCGTGCACCAGGTTGTAGGCGTCCACCGATCCCAGCCCGCTGGCGAGGTCGTAGCCGGCCGCGGCATTCCAGCCGAAAGTGCCGTTCGTACAGTTGGGCGATCCGCTGACGCAGGGCACGGCGTTGTTTCCCGCGGTGACATCGCGGAAAATGCCGCTCGAATTCTGCGCCAGTCGATACAGCATGGGATTGATGTTGCCCTGTCCCGGCTGCGATTGAATTCCGTTTGACGTGACGTATTGATTGAGCAGCGTCACGATTCCGGCCATGGTGGGAGCGGCCACGCTGGTGCCGCCGAAGTACGCCGCCGCGCCGTTGGTGTACACGTAATAAGGATCGTGTTCGTTGCTGGCCGAGAGCGAAATATCGGGCACGTGGCGCAGGCCGTCATTGGGCACGCCGGAGCCGGTCTGCCAGACGGGCTGCGGGAAGAAAACGCTGGCGCCGCCGCCCGCCGCGGCCAGTCCGCCGCCGTAGCTGGTATCGTTCCAGACGCCCTCGGGAATCGGCCCCAATGCCGCGCCGGTGGCGCTCCAGTAGGCGCCGCCGGCATCGTTCAATTCGGTGCCGCCCATGCCAGTAACTTCGGGAATGCTGGCGGGCGCATCCACCGCGAAGCCATCCTGCGCGATGGTGGCGCCCTGGTCTTCGCAATCGCCCGCGCCGCTATCGCCGGATGCCGCCAGCCACGTGATGCCTTCCGCATTGGCCTGCTGCGCGAGTTGCTGGAAGGTGGGCAGGTCCACCAGGTCGGCCGGTTCGCAGCCGCCGTAACTCATCGTCAATACCGGCGCGAGCGCCTGATCCACGGCATACATGGCCGACGTGTACACGTCCGTCGAGTAAACGTAAATGATCTGCGCGTTGCGCGCCACCGCGCTCGACCATTCGATATCCAGGTCGGCTTCGGGAAGATCGCCGGAGCTGATTCCCGGCTTGGCGCTGCCTTTCACCAGTACCTGTTGCAGATTGATTGGCTGCAGGCCCGTGTTGGTGCGGAACTGCGTAATATCGGAAGTCGTGATCTGCGTCTGCCCGACTACCACGAGGCTCTGGCCGGTGCCGTCAACCGCCGGGTACAGCGGAGCCACGTCATAGATGGTCGCGAAATCGTCCGGCTTGATGGCGTGCGAATTGCCCGAAAGCGTGGCCTCCGGGTGCGCGGGAACCTTCAGATGCGGCTGCAGGCGAAAATCGCTCAACCCGCGAATGCTCGCCACCACGCCCGCCAGGTCCGCGGGAATCTGCGGAGCCGCGGTGTTGGCGTAGTGATCCACGCCGTTCACCTGGTAGCGGTGAATCGCGGTGTGGAATGCCGCGCGCGTCTGCGCCGCCGTGCCGCTGAACATCACCCAGGTGCGGCCCCGCGCCGTGTTATCGACCGAGAATCCCTGCGACTGGAGCCATGCCGTGACCTTCGCCAGGTCTGCCGCGCTCACGCCGAAGCGGTCGGCATACTGTTCCGGAGTGAGCCACTGGTGGTAAGTGGGCGAAGACGGGTCCTGCTGCTGCGCCAATAGCTGAGACAGCGCGGTCTGCTGCGCGGCCGAGGGCTTGAGCAGCAGCATCATGCCCTTCATCAGGAAGGAATCCGCAACGGCGCCGCGATCGTTCCCGGCATTCGCCTGCGGGTGCATGCGGCGCGGAAGGGTGACCGTCCTGCTGTTATCGATCTGCGCCGGAACCCGATCCTGCGCTTCCAGGGTTGCCACTGACAGGCACAAAAAAGCAAAAAAGGCCGCAAATAGCCGAAAACGTGAGGTCATAACAAAATAGGACAACCTGTACTGCTTGCCTTGTTGACGCGGCGAGGACGCGGGAGGTTTCGCTGCTTACTTTCCCAGTATCGCACGCCGATCTGGCATCATGGAGTGGGAACCCTCATGCATCACAAGACTCTCGCCATAACTTTCCTTAGCCTGGTAACAGCCCTTTCGAGCCATGCCGGTGGTTTACAGTTCCACCTTCGCGATACCCGTGGCGGCGTCCATACGCCCGCCGAATGGAGCGGCCACAAAGCCGTCGTGCTCTTCTTTACTACCATCGATTGCCCGGTTGCCAATAGTTACGTTCCGGAGATGAATCGAATTAACGAAAGTTATGCCCCGCGCGGCGTGCTGGTGTACGCGGTGCAGGCCGATCCCACGGTTGCAGTGGCCGACGTCACGCGCTATGCGTCCGATTACCGGTACGCATTCCCGCTGCTGCTCGACCCCACGCAGGTGCTGGTGCGGCTGACCGATGCGAAGATCACGCCGCAGGCCGCTATTCTCACCCCGGACGGGCGCCTTCTGTATCTCGGCCGCGTCGATAACCGGGTGGTGGATTTCGGCAAGCAACGCCCGCAGGCTACCGTGCAGGACTTGCGCCTGGCGCTGGATGCGGTGCTGGCGGGGAAACCCGTTCCGGAGCCGCGCACCAAATCCATCGGCTGCGCCATCAATCGTGTGCAACCATAAAATTTATGCTGCGGAATAGCCTCTGGATCTGCGCCGCCCTGGCGGTGGCGGCCGCTGCCTTTGCCGGCGACGACTCTTTGCAATCCATGCCGGATGGCCCCGGCAAGGATGTGCTGGTGAAGATGTGCTCGGAGTGCCACGGCGCCGATAACATCCGCAAGCTGCGGCTCGATAAAGACGGATGGAGCGACAAAGTGGGAGACATGCTGGATCGCGGCGCGCAGGGCAGCGACGAAGAGATCGCCGCCGTGACCGACTACCTGGCGGCGAACTTCGGCAAAGACTCGAAGGTCTGGATGAACACCGCGCCGATCGTAGAGTTGAAAGCCGTGCTCGGCTTTACGACCGATGAGGCGAAGGCGATCGTCGCCTGGCGCACGCAGAACGGCAACTTCACGAGCGTTGACGACGTGCTGAAGGTGCCGGGCCTGGACGCGGCCAAAGTGCAAGCCAAGAAAGATATGATGGCGTTCTGAAGGGGACGCTTCCGAAAAACAAAAGCGCCGCTCCCTCTGGCCGCGGCTCAGTGAGGCGTTGTAAGCCTCTGGCGGAGCCGCGACCGGAGGAAGCGGTGCCTTTCCTCTCCCTCTATACCGCCTAGAAAATGAAGCGGGCGCTTACCTGCACGCGGCGCGCCTGGGTGCCGTCCGGGAAGCCGCCATCGGCGGTGCCATATCCAAAAGCAGTCGGCGTGTAAGTCAGTACGCCCTTGGTCGATTCCAAGTATTCCTGCGTGGCCATGGACGTGGGCGACCAGGAATTGCTCACGTTGAAGGCCTCGAAATTGAGCGTCAGGCTGGTGCTCCGGTCCTTGATCTGAATCGGAATGATTTTGCTCAACCGCAGATCGGCGCGATAGGAGGCCGGCGTGTAGATGCTGTCTACGGGCAGAAACGGCACGCGGAAATTGCCGCCGAATCCATTAATGCTGCTGGTCGAAAGCAGTCCGCTGGGACCCGCCGAGCTAACCCGGATGGTCGGACTGCCCGTGGGACGGCCCGCTGCCAGAGTGGTGATGGCGGAAAGCTGCCAGTTATTCACCAGGTATTTCGCCGCGGCGTTGTTGGACTTGGTGAAGGTCGGCGCCCAGACGAACGAATACACGAACCGGTGGCGCTGATCGAGCAGGCCGCTGCCGCGTTCGAACGCGTTGTTTCCGTTAAACGTATCGCTGGTGGCGCTGCTGAAGAAGATGGCGCTGGTGCCGCCGCCCTGGCCATCGTCAATCTCATGGGCCCAGGTATACGATGCCAGCATCTGCAGGCCGTGCCTGAATCTCTTGTTGAGGGTGACGGCGAGCGCATCGTAGTAACTGTCGATGCCGTTGGCATCTTCGATGATGGCGCCGTACTTGGTGTTCGGCCGGGGGCTGAAGTAGAGAGGCGTGGTGTAGGAACCGGTCGCGTTTCCGCTGGCGTCGGCGATCGTGTAGGTATAGGACGACGTCGGAGTCGGCGCGTTCAGATCCACCGTGCTCATCAGGTGTACGCCGCGGCTCCAGATGCCGGAGACGTCCACCGTCATATCCGTCGTCAGCTGATGCTCGACAGTGATGTTAGCCTGCTGCGTGTATGGGGCCTTCAGATGCGGATCGGCGAACTGGATGGTGGCCGCGCTGACGCTGGCGCCCGTCGGCGGCGAAGGCAGCGCGTTCGGGAATATCGGGCCGGCCGCAATCTGGGTGGGGTTGGTCGCGCTCAAGGAATCGGCGATTTGATAAATGCCGTTGGTGGTCCAGAGGTTGTCGATCAATCCGCCCAGCAGCCGCGCGTAGAACATACCGAATCCGCCGCGCAGCACGGTGCGGTCGTTGAGGCGGTAGGACACGCCGAGGCGTGGCGCGAAATTCGTGCTCGGCGTGTGGATATACCCGGTCTGCGGAAAGTCGGGATTGGTGACCGGGAAGGTCATGCTCAGAGACTTGTCATAACGAACTCCCAGGTTCAGCGTCAGCTTCGGAGTGGCCTTCCACTGGTCGAGAACATACCAGGCAAGTTCGTTGATCCGGTAATCGGCAATCGGGTTGCCGAAGGTCTGCGAATAGGAAGTCCAATCCTTGGCGCCTGTGGTGTTGCCCGTGTAGTCGAGCGCGAACTGCGTCGGGTTGAGATAGCTGTACGAACCGAAGTAGTTGCTGATGTAGTAGTTGTAATCTTCGGTGGTGAAGAAGTTGAAACCGAACTTGAAGGAGTGGTTGCCCTTCACCAGGTTGGCGTCGTCGGAGAACTCGTAGCGGGTTTCGGAGGGCTCGACGCGCGGCAGGTATGTCGCCGGTCCAAGCTGCACGCCGCCCACGGAAACGTCCAGGTAGCCCAGACCCCCGCCGAGTTCCGCCTGGTCGAACGAGTCGGCCTGGCGGTCGGTGTCCCAACCGAAGCGGAAGGTGTTCACGAAATCGCTGGTGGGAACGAACGTCCATCCGAACTTTCCGTTGCGCACGCGCACGGAATCGTCGCCGTTGCCTGTGATTGCGGAGCCCGTGGTGGAGACGAGACCTGTTTGAATGCCGTTGGGCGACCACCACCTCAGGAAGTTGAACTCAGCCGTGAAGGTGTTCTTGTCGGATAAGTGGTAGTCCAGGCGGCCGAAGGCGAGGTCGTTATCGTCGGTGCGCGGAATCTGGCCATAAAAGCGGGGCAGCAGCGCGTTGATGGCGCTGCACTGCGCGGGCGTCGCCGGGGCGCCGCATCCGACAAATGTCTGGGCAGTGGAATTGACTACCGTGGGCGATACGTAGCTGTCCACCATCGGAAAATTCCGATGCGTGAGGTCGAAATTGACGAAATAAAAAAGCTTGTCTTTAATGATCTTCCCGCCCACGCTGGCGCCGCCTTCGACGCGCCTTTCGCTGGGGTTGAAGGACGAGAACGGATCGCGGGCATCGAAGCCGGTGCTGCGGAAATAATAGAAGCCGGCGCCGTGTACCTGGTTGGTGCCGCTCTTGGTCACGGTGTTGACCACGCCGCCCATGGCGCGCCCGTATTCCGCCGAGTAGTTGTCCGAAACCACCTGGAACTCCTGCACGGCGTCCTGGGAGATCTGCGACTGGATGCGCGTGCGGCCGGCGTTTTCGTCGTAGAACTGTTCGGTGTTGTCGTTGCCGTCGAGCAGGAAGGAGTTGTTGCCCGCCACGCCGCGGAACGTCAGCAATCCGAAGGTTGCATCGTTCGTGACCCCGGGAGTCAGCAGCACGAAGGAGTCGACGCGCCGGCCGTTGATCGGCAGGTCTTGAATCTGCTCGGTGCCCACGGCGGTGGAAACGTCGCTCTTGGTATCGTCCACCATGGCGGCAGTGGCGCTCACTTCGACCTGCGTGGTGCTGGTGCCAACCACCAGCGCGATGTTCAGCGCCAGGTTCTGCCCTACCGTGAGAGTCAGGTCACCGGCTTCGTAGGTGTTGAATCCCTGGGCCATGACCGTGACTTTGTAGCCCGCGCCGGGGATGAGCGACGGCGCGGCAAAAACACCGGCCTGGTTGGTGAGGAGCGACCTTACCTGCCCCTGGCTCGCGCTGGAAATCACGACTTTGGCATTGGGAACCACAGCGCCGGTAGCGTCATGCACCACGCCCGAGATTCCCGCAACGCCTGCGGACGATTGAGCAAAAACGGGGGCGCACAGACAGAGCAATAGCGTAGCAACTGCTTTCAGATTCATGCAGACCTCTCCCTGGTTTCCAAAGTGGAAACTTAGAATATCAGACCCTCTGTTACGGCTTAATGAAGCCGACTTATGCCGATGTGGCAAGTATAACCTGAGGAGCTCCGAAAAAGCACCCGCAACGGACTCTTCCTCAGAGTTTGCAAGCCTGACATGGACCGGCATCGCCCGACAGCATCGAACACAAGGATTTTGCCAGTAATATTGGTAAACTATGACGCCGCCCGTAGGGATTGTCAACAAAAAAAGGGCGGACGCCGAAGCGCCCGCCCTCGAGAAGTGGGAGTACTGGAACGGCTTAGAACAGGAAGCGCGCGCTCACCTGCATACGGCGCGCCTGAGTGCCATCCGGGAAGCCGCCGTCTGCCGACGGTCCGCCCAGCGGAGTGGGGGTGATGATGCCCTTCAATTCCGTAAACGCCTGGTAGCTGGAAATCGAAGTGGGCGCCCAGCTATTGCTGAGGTTGAAGACTTCGAAGTTCAGCAGGAGGCGCATTTTGCCTTCGCCGAAGGGAAGAACCTTGGTCACGCGGGCGTCGGAATTGTAGCGCGGCGGGTAGTATTGGCTGTAGTAGGGCCAGAACGGAACCACGTTGCTAAGACCGGATCCCGACAGGTTATAGTTGCTGAACATGCCCGACACCACCGTGGCGCTGGCGGCATCGTTTACCTTCATCGAGACGGTATACGGACGTCCGGCAGCCATGGTAGTAATGCTCGAGAGCTGCCAGTTGTTCACAACGTATTTGTAGAACGCTCCCGTGCGGTGGGTGAATGTGGGCGCCCAGACCCAGGAAATCACGACACGGTGGCGCTGGTCGAGGTTGCCGCTGCTCATGTTGGCGCGGTAATTGCCGTTTACGGTCCAATAATTTGCGTTGCTCAGGAACAGGTTGTTGGTGCTTTCCCCATAGCTCTGGCCATCGTCGATTTCATGCGACCAGGTATAGGCGGCCTGCGCCTGCAGGCCATGCGAGAAGCGCTTGTTGAGGTGCACAGCCAGAGCGTTGTAGTAGCTGTTGACCCCGTTTTCATCCTGATAGATACCGCCGAATTGCTTATTGGGGCGGCTGCCTACATAGACGGGGGTCGTGTAGCTGCCAACCGGGTTGCCGCTGGCATCGTCGATGGTATAGGTGAAGGTCTGGGATCCGAGCGCCGGCAGATTCATATCGCGGACGCCGGGAAGCTGCACGCCGCGGCTCCAGAGGTAGGAGACTTCGAGACCGAGATCGCGGCTCAACTGCCGCTGAATCCCGATGTTGCCCTGCTCCGCATAAGGCGTCTTCACGCCGGGCTCCATGTACTGCAGGCTGGCGGCGGAAACAGTGCCACCCGCGGGAGCGGAAGCCAGTGCGGTCGGAAAGACCGGACCGGCCGCCAGTTGCGCCGACTGTGTCGCCGCCAGGCTGACGCTGGTCTGGTAAATGCCGTTTCCGGTAGTGAAGAGGTTATCGATCGTGCCTCCCTGGAAACGTGCGTGGAACACGCCATATCCGGCCTGAATGACCGTCTTGTCGTTAACCCGGTAGGTCAAACCGATGCGCGGCGCGAGGTTATCCGGCGTCGAGGAAAGCTGGCAGGTCAGCGTGTAGGCCTGGTTGCAGATCTTGGGCTGCGGCAGTTTCGCATATTCGTAGCGTGCGCCCAGCTGCACGGTCAGGCGGTCGGTAGCGCGCCACTGGTCCTCCAGGTAGAAACCCAAATCGTTGATCGTGTAAGCCACCGGAGCGGTACCGAACGTCTGCGAATACGACTGCCAGTTCTTTCCGCCCAGCGTGGAGCCGGAAAAATCCAGCGCGAACGCGTTCACCGTCTGGTAGCTGTAGCTGCCCCAGTAGTTGCTGATATAGAACACGTAGTCGTAGGTGTTGGCGATATCCATGCCGAACTTGAGGGTGTGCTTGCCCTTCGTCCAGGTGGCGTTATCCTGCCACTGCAGGCGGCGCTCGCTGGGCTCGACACGCGGCAGATAGTTGGCGGGTCCAAGCTGCGTGCCGTTGACTGAGACCTGCAGATAGCCGAGGCCCTGGCCGAGTTCGGCGTTATCGAAGGTATCGGCCTGGCGGTCGGTGGCGATCCCGAAGTGCGCTTCGTTGACGAAGTTGGAAGTGGGAACCCACGTCCACACCAGCCGGCCGTTGCGAACGGTGACGGCATCGTCGCCGTTGCTGGTGAGCGCCGCACCGCTGGTCGAAGAAACCGCAGTCTGAATTCCATTGGGCGAGAGGTCATGCAGGAAGTTGAAGCTGGCGCTGAAACTGTGCCGGTCGGAGGCGTGATAGTCCACGCGCCCGAAATACAGCTCCTGGTTGAGCTGCCGCGGAATGTTGCCGTAGAAGCGGGGCAACAGCGCGTTGATGGCCGCGCATTGCGCCGCGCTGGCCGCGGGCAGCGTGCTCGATGCCACACCGCATCCGATCCAGCTTTGCGTGGCGCCGTTCACCGCGGTGGTGTTGAGGCTGGAAACCATGGGGAAATTGCGCCGCGTGACTTCCGTGCTCAGGAAATAAAACAGCTTGTCCTTTTTGATGGCCCCGCCGAGGGTTCCGCCGGCCTGCTGGCGCTTTTCCGAAGGCACAAACGTGGCGAACGGGTCGCGCGCGTCGAAGCCCGTGCTGCGGTAGAACCAGAACGCCGTGCCGTGCAGCTCGTTAGAACCGCTCTTGGTCACCGTGTTCACGATCCCGCCCATGGCGCGGCCGTACTCGGCCGAGTAATTGGAACTCACCACCTGGAATTCCTGCACCGCGTCCTGCGAAATCTGGGCGGCGATGCGCGTGCGTCCGGCGTTTTCGTTGTAAAACTGTTCGGTGGTATCGGTACCGTCCACCAGGAAGGAATTCTGTCCGGCCACTCCGCGGAAGCTCAACAATCCGTAGGTGCCGTCATTACTGACTCCCGGCTCGAGCAGCACGAAGGAGTCTACGCGCCGTCCGTTAATCGGAAGATCGCGGATTTCGAGAGAGCCCACCACCCCCGAAACATCCGTTTTCGTGTCTTCCACGAGCTGCGCGGCGGCGGAGACTTCCACCTCGGTGACGGTCTGTCCGACATTCAGGGAAACTTTCAGATCCAGGTTCTGCCCGACCTGAAGCACCAGATCTTTAGCTTCATACGGAGCGAATCCCGTCGCAGTAACGCTGACGGCATAACCCGGTCCAGGGGTTAGCGCGGCGGCTGTAAAAACGCCATCGTTATTTGTGCTCAGCGTGCGGACGGTGCCTTGCGAGGCACTCGAAATCACCACTTGCGCGCCCGGAACAACGGCGCCGCTGGCATCGTGGACGACGCCTGCGATCCCCGCAACACCAGCGGATTGCGCAAATATCGGAGCAGATACGCAGAGCAGTAGTGTGGCTACGGCTTTCAAACTCATGCAAACCTCTTTCCTCACCATTCCCGGCGGAACAGCAGAGATTGAGACCCTATGGTCATTATGTAGACTATAACACCATTTTGGGTGGGAAAGTCAGATTTTCGCAACAGACACAACCGCGGGGTGGGGGAGCGGCAGGGCTGGGGATTCCCCTAGTGCCAGCCGGCCTGGCCGCGGACGGATTCCAGAAGCTTCGCCGAATCGTAGCCGGCGCCGTCTTTAAATACCAACTGGACCTTTTCCACATCGGCGATGCGCGCGGCGGGGTTGCCTTCGATCACCACCAGGTCGGCCTGCTTTCCGGTGGCCACGGTGCCGATGTGGTCCAACTCGCCCAGGAATTCGGCTCCATTATAGGTAGCGATGTGGATGGCTTCGAGGGGAGTGAATCCGCCCTCGACGAGCAGTTCGAGATTGCGCTGATCGGCGAATCCGGCCATGGCGCCGCCGTTGCCGGTCGGATCGGCGCCGAACATCAGCAGGCCGCCGGCTTTGACGAAGGCGTATTCGAAGGCCTCTTCTTTCTTGAGCGCCTGGGCGTTTATGGAATCCGCGCCACCGCGGGCCTCGGCGCGGGCGGTGAGATAGCTCAGGGCGGCGACAGGCGAAGCGGCATCGAGGAATCGCCGCTCGAGCGGCGGGCGATCGCTCTGGAAGGCTTCGAAAACCGCCAGCGTGCTGGTGATGGCGACGTGATGACGCACCAGGTCGGCGATCATGTCGCGCACCGGGGCGCTGGTGAGATCGAGCCGTGCGATTTCGGCGCGCGTCACGCCCTGCGGCGGGCAGACATCGGGCTGCTTGCCGGGGTGGAATTCGGTATCGACCAGCAGGCCGTGCTCGAGGTTATCGATTCCGATGGCCGCCGCCTCGCGGAAGCCCACCGAGCAGAGATGGCCGGTAATTTTGATGCCGTGCTTGTGGGCCTCATCCACCGCGGCCTTCAATTCGGCGCGCGTGATGTTCATGTAGGCTTTGAAGCTGGTGACGCCTTCGGCGGCCCAGTAATCCACCAGGCGGGCGGCGTCCTCGGGACCGGTGAGTTCGTGCATCTGGGCGGCGAAACTGCCCTTGCCTTCCAGGTACGGACCGGTGATATGCAGTTTCGGTCCGGGCATCTGGCCTTCATCGATGAGCGCTTGACGTTGAGATCGGTGTACGGCTCCAGGCTGCCGGCGGTGCGCGCGGTGGTCACGCCGCTCGCCAGGTAGAGCCGCGGGAAGCTGAGCGCCTGCTCGTTGTACATGGGAACGCCGCCGCCCGAGGGATAAAACAGATGCTCGTGCATTCCGACCATCCCGGGAATCACCGTGCGGCCGGTGAGATCCATGCGGTGCGCGCCGGCGGGAATGCTCGTCGAGCCGGCGGCACCGAGCGCTGCGATGCGGCCGTGGTCGATGACTATCGTCTGGTCCTCGAGCGGCGCCGCGCCGGTGCCATCGATGACGCGCACGTGTTCCAGCGCAATCACGGGCGCGTCGGCCGCGAGGAACGGTTTCGTGCCGGGGAGAAAGCGGCTCTGCGCGAACGCGGCCGCCGCCAGAAGAAAAAAGGTCAGGATCCGCACAGGCCGATTATAGTGCCTGCGGCCGCGCCGGCGGAAAGCGAAGCTACACCCGCCTTGCCATCGGACGCGAATCGGCATACAAATGGCACATGGTTTGGAGAAGCGTGGCCCTGGGCGCGATAATCGCGCTGACGGTAGCGGCTCAGGACACGTCGCCGGTGAGCGACTGGATCAAGGCGAATGCCGTCCGGCTGGACACGGTCGAGGCGGGGCACGGGTTCACCGATATGCAACCCTTGAAGCAGATGGTGGGGGATGCGCGGATCGTGGCGCTGGGCGAAGCCACGCACGGCACGCGCGAGTTCTTCCAGCTCAAGCATCGCATGCTGGAATTTCTGGCTTCGGAGATGGGCTTCACCATTTTCGGCATCGAGGCCAACATGCCGGAGGCGTACCGGCTCAACGAGTACGTGCTGCACGGCACGGGCGAACCGGTCAGCCTGATTAAGGGCATGTATTTCTGGACCTGGGATACCGAAGAAGTGCTGGCGATGGTGAAGTGGATGCGCGAGTTCAACGCCGGCGGCAAGGGCCGCGTGCAGTTCACCGGCTTCGATATGCAGACGCCGGATGTCGCGTCGAAGATCGCGCGCGATTTCCTGCAGGCAAAGGACGCGGAATATGCCTCGGCACAACAAAAAGCCTTCGCCATGGCATTGGCGCCCACGGTGCAGCAGGGAGCCTTTGCGAGCGCCACCGGCAGTTTTCCGGCGGCCGCGGCGGCAGGCAAAACGGTGCGCTTCAGCGGGTATATCAAGACCGAAGGAGTTGCAACGGGTTACGCCGGGCTGTGGTGGCGCGCGGATGCGAACGGGCATCCGCTGGTCTTCCGCAATCTGGGAGACGGTGCGCCGAAAGGGACCGGCGATTGGAAGAAGTTCGAGCTGGAAGTCGCGGTTCCCGCGGAGACGCAGAACATTAATTTCGGCGCGCTGCTGGCGGGCGAAGGCAAGGCCTGGTTCGACGGGCTCGCGGTGGATGTGGACGGCGTGCGCTACGAAAACGAAAGCGTCTTCCGCTTTCTGCAGCCGAACCGGTATCAGCAGGGGCCGTATGAATTGCTGGTCGATCGGGACACCGTGCGCGAAGGCCGTCCCGCGCTCGAGATCCGCCGCATGGGGCAGCCGATCGACGCGGTGAACCCCAAGGAAGCGGCGGAGGTGTGGCGCGGCCTGGTGGCCCACATGGAGCAGTCGCGCGGCAAATACGGCGCGGGCCCCGAAACCGAATGGGCCATCCAGAACGCGCGCGTGGTTGTGCAATGCATGGAAATGCGGGCGAACGAGGTGACGCGCGATGCCAGCATGGCGGCGAATATCCAGTGGATTCTGGATCAGAATCCCGGCGCCCGCATGGTGGTTTGGGCGCATAACGGCCACGTCAATTTCGTGCGCACCGCCGGCTTCGTACCCATGGGCGCGGCGCTGCGCGAAATCTACGGCAGCCGCATGGTGGTGTTCGGATTCGGTTTCAACCAGGGCTCGTTCCGCGCGGTGGAGCAGGGCAAATCGCTGCGCCCGTTCACGGTCGCGCCGGCGCCCGCCGGAAGCCTGGACGCCGCGATGGCAGCGGCCGGAATCCCGCTGTTCGCACTCGATCTGCGACAGATCCCCAAGTCTGGACAAGTGGCCGAATGGTTCGCCCAGCCGCATGCGGCGCGTTCCGTGGGCGCCAGCTATTCCGAGTCCGCGGCGGCGAATTATTTCCAGCCGGCCATAGCGCCGAAGACCTTTGACGCGCTGCTGTTCGTGGAGAAGACCACCGCGGCGCGCGGAAACCCGCCGGCGCCGGCCGCTCCGCCCGAACCTCCCAAGCCCGAATATCGCGACGGGCAGTACGGTGTTTCGATGAAGTTGACGCCGCAAGTCCAGGTGCAGTCCGTGTATCGCTGGGGCGACCAGGAGACCACCGTGCAACTGACGCTGCCCAAGGGAACGGCCGCGCTGTATTTCCGCATTTTGCGCGAACCGCGGGCAATCACGGAGGAGGCAGCGCGCAAAACTCTCAGCAGCTATATGCAGAGCAAAGCGAACGACCGCGTCCGGCAGGGGTCGGAGGGCTACCGGATCCGGCAGGAGAGCTGCCGCCAGTGGGCAGTGGCGGACCGGCCGGCCATGAGCTGCGTCGCCGATTTTCAATATGACGGCCAGGACATGAGCGAGTACCTGACCTACGTGATCAGCGAAAAGACGACGGCTCTGTTTTTCGGGCGCATCGACAGGAACCAGATGGACGACTTTCGCGCGGGGCTCGATAAAGTGATCGAGACGGTGAAACTCCCGTAGCGCCGGCGGCGCGCCGTCAGTTCAGGAAATAGGTGCGGTACAGCGTGTCGCGCTGCTTAGGGACGAACCCCGCGTCGCGAATGATGCGGCGCAGCTCTTCCTCGCTGGCGCGATGGTGCGCGCCCGCGGCGGAGACGACGTTCTCTTCGATCATGATGCTGCCCACGTCATTGCCGCCGAATTTCAGGCCCAACTGGCAGGTCTTGAGGCCCTGCGTGACCCAGGAGCTCTGCACATTTTCGAAGTTATCGAGATAGATGCGCGAAATGGCGAGCGTCTGCAGGTACTCCACGGCCGTGGCCTCTTCGTGAACGAAGCGCCCGAGCGAAGTATTCTCGCGCTGGAAGGTCCAGGGGATAAACGCGGTGAAGCCGCCCGTCTCTTCCTGCAGGTTGCGGATCAGCTCCAGGTGGTTCATGCGCTGCTCGATCGTTTCCCCGCAGCCGAACATCATGGTGGCGGTGGTGCGCATGCCAAGCTGGTGCGCGATGCGGTGTACGTCCACCCATTCCTGCGTGCGGCACTTGAGGCGCGCGATGCGGTGGCGCACTTCGTCATCCAGGATTTCGGCGCCGCCGCCGGGAATCGAATCGAGCCCGGCATCCCGCAGCCGCTCGATGGTGTCGCGCAGGCTGAGCCCGCTCACTTCCGCGATATTGGTGACTTCCGGCGCGGAGAGGCAGTGCAGATGGATTTTGAAGCGCTGCTTGATGCCGCGAAAGAGATCCTCGTACCACTCGATTTTGAGATCGGGATGCAGGCCGCCCTGCATCAGCACGCCGGTGCCGCCCAGATCGATGGTCTCCTGGATTTTTTGATAGATGGTCTCGTTGGGCAGAATGTAGCCCTCGGCATGGCCCATCGGACGATAGAACGCGCAGAAGCTGCAATACTCGGTGCAGAAATTGGTGTAGTTGATGTTGCGATCGATGATGTAAGAGACGACGTTTTCGGGGTGCCACTTGCGGCGCACCGCGTCGGCGGACATACCGATGCCGATGAGGTCATCGGACGCAAACAGGTCGAGCGCTTCCTGGCGAGTGATCATAATCGGGAAACCCAGCCGGTACTACCAAGATACAACGTGCTTCGAGTACAGTGAAGAGTCATGTTCCCCGAAAAACCCGCGCCGGGTGCGACATTGGCGGTGCTGGCGGCGTTGTGCGTGCTCTCGTATCTCCCCACGCTGCGGCAGCCGCTGTTGGAGGACGATTATCCCAACCTCGCGATCGCGCAGACCTACGGGAACCCCGCGGCGTGGCGGCAACTGGCGGACAGCGTCTACCGCCCGCGCGCTACCAGCGAATGGCTCATGTACGGCGCGTACAGCTTGTTCGGATTGAATCCGGCGCCGTATTATTGCGTGACCATTACGCTGCACATTCTGTGCACCTTCCTGGTGTTCGCGCTGGGCTTCTGGCCGCGCGTAGGGTATCGCGTTTCGGCGTGGGCGGCGGCATTTTTCGCGGTGTACGAAGGGCACCAGGAGGCGGTGATGTGGTTTTCCGCCTGCAATGAGCTGCTGCAGTTTCTCTTCGGCGTGGGCGCGCTGGTCTGCTGGCTGTATTTCCTCTTCGGCGATACGCGGCGCGAGGACTGGTACGAGGGCGCCCTGGCGCTGTTCGTGCTGGCGCTGATCTCGAAGGAATCGGCGCCCGTATTCGCCCTGCTGGCGATGCTGCCGCTCATCGACGTGGCGCCCGCGCGGCGGCGGCTCGCGATTCTGCTCGCCGTTCCCTTCTGGCTGCTGGCCGGCGGCGCGGCCTACTGGATCTATACCGGACGCTACGGTTCGTTCCGCTTTCAGGACGGCAGCTTTTCGCTGAGCGCGCCCTTCTGGCGGACGTGGCCCGTCAACCTGGGGCGGCTCTTTTGGTTCTGGGGGCTGGCGGCCCTTTTGCTGGCGCGGCGCCGCGCCCTGACGGGGATCGCGTGGGCGGCAATCGGCCTGCTGCCGTACATCTTCCTGACCTATTCCACGCGCATTCCGAGCCGCCAATACTATCTCGCAAGCGCCGGCCTGGCGCTGGTGGTCGGGGCGGCGATGGCCGGACTGGCCGAATTGCGCACGCGGCGCAGCGTGATCGCCGCGGTCTGCGCGGTGGTGCTCGCGGAAAACGTAGGCTACCTGTGGATCAAAAAGCGCCGCCAGTTTCTGGAGCGCGCCGAGCCCACCCAGGAATTGATCGCCTTCGCCAAAAAAGCTGCCGGGCCGGTGGTGATCCGGTGTTTCCCTCGGGTGCCATTGATTGCCAAAGAGGCCGCACACCTGGGTGCGGGACGAACAGACGTAATTTGGGACAGAAATAATCCGGACGGGTTCTGTTACAACAAGGAAAAGTAACTTACGCGCCCATGGCCATCATGGTGCGTTTGGATTCCTGGATGAACAGGTAGACGGTGAACAGCGGCTTGGGATCGCCCTTGCCCCAACGGTTCACCTGCCACTTTGCGCGCAGGTACTTCACTTCGGGCCGGTCGGAAAGATCCACCAGAATCTGATAGGTTCCGCAATAGAATTTCTGCGGAAAGCTGACCAGAGGCTTGCTGCCCCAATCGGAACCATCCGCCGAGCCCCAAATGGAGACATCGAGCGACTCCTGCTCGATGATCCGGGTAATGCCGAGGGTGAGAATCAAGGTTCCACCCTGTTCCGCGCCGAGACTCGTTTCGGGTCCCGTTCCGGCTTCGCGAACCGTCGTTTCGGGTACTAAGAATTGCGGCAGCATGGATTCTTCCCGCAGGTCAGGAAATGATCCGGTTATTTTTCCAGCTGACCTAATTGTTTCCGAGCCAACTCCAGAGTCTCATACTTTTTGCAAAAACAAAAGCGCACTTTTTGCCAACCATCTTCCGGGTGTGCGTAAAAACTCGATCCAGGGACGGCAGCAATTCCCAATTTTTCAATAAGATGGCGCACCAGGGTGAGGTCGTCGGGAAAACCCAGGCCGGAGATATCGGTCATGACATAATATGCTCCCCGAGGGATAAAACAATGAAATCCCGCGTTCGTTAACGATATAACCAGATGGTCTCTGCGACGCGAATATTCCTCCGCCAGGCGAGTGTAATATTCCTCACCGAGAGCCAGCGCTACGGCTCCGGCGGCCTGCAAGGGAGCGGCGGCGCCGACGGTCAAAAAGTCGTGCACCTTGCGGATGGAATCGGTCAGGTCGGGCGGCGCCAGCACCCAGCCCACCCTCCAGCCCGTGACTGAATAAGTCTTGCTCATGCTGTTGACCAGAATGGAGCGCTCGCGCATTCCCGGAAGCGACAGTATGGGCACATGGACAGCGCCATCGTACAGGATGTGTTCGTAGATCTCATCGGTAATGGCAAGGGCGTCGAATTCCTGGCAGAGACTTGCGATGAATTCCAGTTCCTCGCGCGTGAAGACCTTGCCGGTGGGATTGTTGGGGCTGTTGAGAACGATGGCTTTGGTGCGGGAACTGAAGGCGCGCCGCAGCTCTTCGCGGTCGAAGCTCCAGTCGGGCGCGCGCAACTGCACATAGCGGGGCTCGGCGCCGCAGAGCTGCATATCGGGCCAGTAGTTCTCGTAGAACGGCTCGAAGAGCACGACCTCGTCACCGGCATCCAGCACCGCCAGCATGGACGCGATCATGCCTTCGGTGGCGCCGCAGCAGACCGTGATTTCGCGTTCGGGATCGAACTCCAGCCCATAACAGCGCGCGTACTTGGCCGCGATGGCGTCGCGGAACGGCTTGGCGCCCCAGGTGATGGCGTACTGGTTGACGTCCTCCGCAATCGCGCGTGCGGCAGCCTCTTTCACCACGGCCGGCGCGGGAAAATCCGGGAAGCCCTGCGCCAGGTTGGTAGCGCCGTGCCGCATCGCCAGCCGCGTCATTTCGCGGATGACACTTTCGGTGAACCTGGAGATGCGCTGGCTGCGAAAACGCCCGCGAAGGGCGGTTACCGATGGGGACATTTCTTGAGAGTATGCAAACCGGCGGGGGGAAGTAAAGTAAAGCTCATGACCGGATAACGCTGGAACAATCCCCGCCCGCCCATCGTCTCAACTACGGAAGTGGATTCGGCTATGTGGAACCACGTACGGTCTGCACTGCGCGTCGCAACCGCGATCGTGGTGTGCTACGTGGCCTGGGTCTTCCTGGCCCGGTATCTGGAGAGCCGCCGCTGGACCGCGACCAACCAGGCGCGCATCGCGGAAAAGGCGAGCGCCGGCGCGGCCGCCTTCGAGCGGACCTACGGCGGAAACGGCCTGCGCATCCTGCAGTTCTATGCGCGCGACGGCGAGATGATCGAAGGCCATCCCACGGTGCTGTGCTACGGCGTACTGAACGCGCGCAGCGTGCGCATCGAGCCGCCGGTCGAAGGCGTGTCGCCCTCGCTCAACCGCTGCGTGGAGGTCTCGCCGGCGGCGGATACGCGGTACACGTTGACCGCGGAGGGAACCGACGGCCGGCAGGCCTCGGAATCCTTCGTGCTGCACGTGAAACCGGATGTGGAAACGTATCCGCGTATCACGACGTTCCGGGTGGCGCAGCAGCGCGTGGATAACGGGCGCGCCGTTTTCCTCCTGACATTCAGCGATGTGAATGCGGAAGAAGTCGCGATCGATCCGGCCGTCTTCCCTGCCCTCCACCGCGCACCGAACGGGCAGTTCTGGGTGGCGCCCGAGGCCACCACTACTTACACCCTGACGGTTACCGGCACGCGCGGGCGCAAAGCTCGCCGGCAGTTGACCGTGCAGGTGTCCGGGAAGTAGCCGTCAGACGATCTTGGCCATTGCCTGGCGCATAGTGGCATCCAGCCCGGCAATCGCTGCCGTCACTTTGCGGCTGATGGTTTCGAGGTTGCTCAGCGTCTCGATCCGCTGCCGGCGGGCGGCAATCTGCGCCTCCGTGAGCGCGTATCCCAATAGTCCGCAGGGCTCGGCGAGGCTCACCAGCATGATGTCGCGGGTATCCGGGATGCCATCGGAGAGCACGGCATCGCGCAGGCGCAGCGTGACCAGCCGCTGCCTTTGGCTATCGGCCACGGGGAAGCGCTCCACGTCGATGATCCACAGCAGCTTGGATTTTTCATGCCGCAGAATCCCATGCCGAATGAGCGAGGCCAGTGCTTCGCCTTCCAGGTCCTGCCGGCCGTGAAAAATCTCTTCGATCCACTCGCGCACGGTGGTGAGCTGCGGCCGCGCGGCCATGCCGGCGAGGATGCGGTCGAGCGTGGCGTTGCCGGTCGGGCTGGTGTCGATGATACGGATGGCCTCGGTGTCGGTATCGATCTTGCGCAGCAGGGCGAGATCGAAGAACACGGCGCCGACAAGCGCGTAGGCGGTGCCGAACTGGCGGGTAGAGCGGAGGTGGCCGGTCTGCTCGTCCACCGCCAGCAGCACGATTTCCTCCAGCATCGTCAACATGGCAGCTCTCCGTGAATTTTCAGGACGTGGTGCAGGCCGCTCGTATCGAAAACTTTGCGCACGGGCGCGCTGAGCGAGCAGACGGCGAATTCTGCGCCCCGGCCTTCGGCGGCGCGCGCGGCCTGGAGCACGGCGCGGATGCCGGCGCTCGAGATGTAATCGAGCGCGCTGAAATCGGCGGCCACTTTCGGGTGTCCTTCGAGTGCCGCGCGCAGAGTCTCTTCCAGGCGGTCGGCGGCTTCGGCATCGGCGCGCCCGCGGACTTCCACTACGCACCAGCCGGAGCGGGTTTGCTGAGTCACTTCAATCATAGGTCGGGGTTCGAAGGCGCCGGCGTGAGCGGCAGCCGTAGCGCCACACGGTTCCACTCGCCGGAGCGGCGGTAGGCGATCTCGCGCGCAAACTGGCGGACGAAGTGGAGTCCGAGCCCGCCGGGCTGGCGATCGGCAAGTGAAGAGGAGAAATCGGGTGCGGGCGCCGAAGCGGGGTCGAAGGCGGCGCCGCGGTCCGCAAACTCCACCGCGATTTCGCCCTCACGGGCGTCCAACGATACGCGCGCCGCGGCCGCAAGGCCTACGCAGCCGCCGTGCTTCAACGCGTTGGTGAAGAGTTCTTCCAGCACCAGGTTCAGAGAAAACAGGGTGTCCGGCGGCAATCCGTTCTGGCGGCCGAAAGTTTCCACTTCCGCCGCCAGTTTCCGAAGCTCCGCAAGATTGCCATCCAGTACAAATTCGAGTGCGCTCAGAGGGCCAGTTTAGCGCACCGGGCCGCAGGCCGGTTCCACGCGCAAGCGAACGTCGCGGTCGCCGCGGTGGTCGCGGCGGTAGACCAGAGTGTGGGCCGGAGGTTCGCGCCGCAGGGCGATATCGCCGCGCTCGCGAGCCATGGCGGGAATTGTGGTGGCGCCCAGGCCAATCAGCGCCAAAGTGAGGGTTCCAATCGCTTTTTTCATCTTCTTAACTCCTTCCAGCTAATCAGATGGCACGCGAGCGCCGAAGCAGGTAAGGGGTTGTAAGGAACGTTCGTGGTTTGTGTAAAGCCGCGTGCGGACGAAGCCGGGTCAGTTCTGGGCCGTCCGGAGCGTGTAAACCGCCTTCGTATTCGCCGGCCGCTCGATGGAGAAAGCCACCGCCGACCACCGCGAAGGCGCCAATCCGTCGGCCGGCAGCGACGAACTCTGGTCGATCGTGAGCGTGGCGTCGGAGAGGCGTGCCGTGCGCTTCCAGCCTTTGCCGGTGAACTCGAGGGCGTCGCCCTCGGCATGCACTTCCACGGGACCCGCGGCCGCGAAGGCGCCTTTTTCGGGCAGGAAGTTGGCGCCCGTCTCCTTCCAGGTGAACTCCATCCAGCGGCCGCCATCCTGGCTGGAAAAAACGGCGCGCACTTTGGGGGATTCGAGCACCCACTCCTCCGCACCGTCGCCGTAGAGGTCCGCGGACCAGGTAACCGTGCGGCGCGGCGGCAACAGCAGCGCGCGCAGCGGTATCTCCAGGCTGGCGCCGCCCGTCACCTTCAACATCCAGTCACGCAGCCCCGCGGCGGCCGCCTCATCGGTCGCGAATGCCCGCACGCTGTAGCTGCGTTCGGCCATGGCGCCGATCGAAATCTCGTACTTCGCCGGGAAAAAATCCAGGCCGCGGCCGTTCGCTTCGATTGTGTAAGTCCGGATCGCGGGCGAGTTGTTGCGGATCGAAAACTCGACATCGCTGCCGGCTTTCGGTTCCACGGGCACGATGGGCGGGTCGCACCCCAGCGCCGTCTGCCGCCCGATATGCAGGAGAACGGCGCGGGAGGGCCGGATATCGACCGGCCGGAACAGCGGCAGGCGCGCGCGCCCCAGCGGCATGCCGTCGGCCTCCAGCGCCAGATTCGCGAAATCGCCGGGAACCATCGCCGGCGGCACCGCGACTTCATAATGGATCGCGCCCGGGTCCGTCGCTTCCACCGCGGCGGTGAAGCCCTCGGGCATGCGGAGGCGCGAGCGCGCAGCCACATCGCTCGACGAGTAGCTCGTGGCCACGGGATTCCGCTGCCCGATGATGAGGCGGCGGGCATCGTCGAAAAAGGCAGAGTTTTCGGGCTCTTCGATGGCCACACCGATCCGCACGTGGTTATCGCCCGAACGGTTCGCCGGAATGGGGAAGCGGGCGCGCAGGGTTTTGTCGTCCCAGTCGTATTGCGACGGTTTGCCGGCGGCGAGAAAAGGGCCGAGCGGTTTGCGGTCGAGCTGCAGGATCACTTCCGCCGGCTCCGGAGCGGCAAACTCCATGGCGAGGATTCCGTTTTCATACTCGATAGCCAGCAATTCCGCGGTGGCATAGACAACGTGGGCGTCGGGTGAGAAATTGGAGCACTCGCGGCACAGGCTCTTCTGCCCCAGCGAAACATCCAGCGGCAGCCAGAGGCTTTGCCCCGCCGGGACAGTCACGCCGGGAATGGTCATGTCGCGCCGCGCCGCCGGCTCGAAAACGCGCAAATCGTCGTGGAAGGGCTGTGCGCCGCGGTTGACGATGCTTACCGCGGACGCAGTGGCCGAATGCACTTCGGCGACGGTGACGCCTTCGGGCAGTTTGCCGCCGGTGGACTTCGGTATCGCCGCGGATCTCAGGCCGGGAAAGAGCCGTTCCCAGTTGTGCAGCAGAGCGGCACTGCGGCGCAGGGCGACGTCGGCCGTCGGGTCGTCCCTTTCCAGACCCAGGCCGCCCTTTCGCAGAAGTGCGCTGCCTGCCGGCTCCCATCCGGCGGGATAGAGCGCGTCGGCGAAACCGGTCCACAACAGCACCTCGCGACCGGCCGCCAGGGCCTCACGGCTGCGCGCCAGCGCGGAGGGATCGGAAGCGGAGATCACCGTGACCGGCCCCGGCGGCGGAGGCGCATCGATCTCGAGCGCCCGGCCTTCGACGAATGCCACCGGGCCTCCGTGGCTGGCGGTCTGGGTATCGAGCAGAGCCTGCAGTTCGCGCAGCCAGGCGCGCTGCGCGGCCGCGTTGGCGCCCGGCGGCGTGCCCCGGTTGGGCCAATCCGGCACCGGCGGCAGCGGCCGCACCCAGGCCTGCATTCCCAGGCGACGCAGGAGACGGATCAGGCCGGCCAGATCGCGGCGCGGGTTCGTGCGCCCGGTCAAATCGAATTCCCCCGGCCCGACCTGGTGCCAGTTCCACGGCACCGAGAATTCCACCGTGTGGATCCCGATGTTCTTCAGCCAGACGAGCTCGCGCTCCCACAGGGGCTGCGGGTACAGGTAGTACGGAAACTCGACCGCCTGCACGCAAAGACGGGGCGCCGCCACCGGGGCCGCCAGGGCCGTCGCCGCAGCCAGCAGCGCCGCCGCCCGCAGGAGCGGGCGCATCAGAAGGTCCGGGCCTTTTTGAGGCGATAATCTTCCACCAGCGGCATGCGGATTACGGTGCACATCTCGAATAGACGCGAGCGGGCCCGTGAACCGATACGGTCAGCCAGCGTTTCCCGGTACTCTATCTGCCCTACAGCCGTTTTTTGCATGATCGCGCTGCCGGCATCGGGATCCGGCAGGTTGGTGGTGGCGATGAACGCCTTGCGATGATTGCAGCGGTAGGTGACGATGCTGGTGACGGTGTCCTCCACCCACTTGGTAACGCGATGCGCGCCCAGGTCGTCTAACAGCAGCACTTCGCTATCCAGCGCCGTGCGGTAAGCCTCGCGGTTCGACGTGTCGGAAGCCGGATCGTACCCCGCTTTAATCTCGTTGAGCAGGGTCTGGTAGTCGCAGAAGAGGCACTCGAAGCCCTTCTCGAGAATTTTGCGCAGAGCGGCAATGGCCAGGTGTGTCTTCCCGGTGCCCGGCTCGCCGATGAGCAGCAGCCCGGGGCGCGATTCGTTGGGAAAATCGCGCACAAAGTTCTTGACGGCCAGCAGGATGTTGGTGAGATCGCGCCGCGCGACCGGGTTATCCGGGCCGGGCACGCTGAAATTTTCGAAGCTGGCCTGCTGGTAGAGCGGCGGAATGCCGGCCCGGCTCTCCATGCGCTCCGCGCGTCCCTGGAACCGGCAATCGCACGGCTTGGCGGCGGAAAGATTGGCGCTTTCCACGATTACGTAGCCCGTGCCGCCGCACTTCGGGCAGATGGAGTCCGTAGGCATTGGTTCTATTATGGGCCAGTCCACTACCATGGAGAGATGTCGGCCTGGAATCCCGCATTATATTTGAGATTCTCCGCGGAGCGCACGCAACCGTGCCGCGATCTGGCGGGGCGGGTGGAACTGGCGGCCCCGGCGAGCATCGCAGACCTGGGCTGCGGTCCCGGCAACAGCACCGGTGTGCTCGCCGCGCGGTGGCCTCACGCCGCCATTACCGGCGTCGACAGTTCTCCGGACATGATCGCGGCGGCGCGCGCCGCGCGGCCCGAGGCGTGCTGGGAAAAGAGCGATATCACGGCCTGGGCGGCCGGGACGGAGCAATTCGACCTGGTTTTTTCCAATGCCGCCCTGCAGTGGGTGGACGATCACGCCGCGCTGGTTCCCCGGCTCCTGGCGCGCGTCGCGCCCGAGGGCGCCCTGGCCTTTCAGATTCCCGCAAATCCGGCTGCGCTGCAGCATCGCATTTTGCGCGAAATGGCCGTGCGGCCCGTGCGCGAATGGCACGCCGACCCGCCGTCCTTTTATTACGATGCGCTGGCGCCTGCGAGCGCGCGCATCGAGATGTGGACCACCACCTACTATCACTCGCTGCGAGGCGTGGAAGCGATTGTCGAATGGTACAAAGCTACCGGCATGAGGCCTTACCTCGAAGCGCTTCCGGATGAGGCCGAGCGCGCCCGCTTCGCCGCGGAATTCTGCGAGCGCCTACGCCCGCACTTCCCTCCGCAGCCCGACGGAACCGTGCTGTTCCCTTTCGAGCGGCTGTTCCTGGTGGCGTATCGCTGACGGAGCCGCGGCCGAAGCTGTGCTTTTTCGCTTTGCCTCAGCCCGCTCCCTGCTCGCGGGACAGGCGGGAGGATAACGCGCTGAGCCGGTTCAGGCCGTCGAGAAACGCCTTGGCGCTGGCTTCGATCACGTCCGTGGATGCGCCGCGGCCCACCACTTTGCGGCCGCCTTCTTCCAACTGCGCGGTCACTTCGCCCACGGCTTCGGTGCCGCTGGTCACGCCGCGTATCTCGTAGCGCACCAGCTTCGCCGCGGAATGGGTCACCTGCGAGATGGCCTTGCAGACGGCATCCACGGGGCCGTCGCCGATGGCCGCGCCCTCGCGCGGTTCTTCGCCCACGAGCAGACGCACCGTGGCCGTGGGAATCGCCGAAGTGCCGCTGTAGATGTGCAGGTATTCCAGCCGGTACCTCTCCGGAACGTCGTGAATCTCGGCGCGCAGGATGGCGACAAGATCCTCGTCGAAGACCTCGCGTTTCTTGTCCGCCACCGTGAGGAATCGCAGATATGCCTGGTTCAGTTCCTCTTCCGAGAGCGGGTAGCCGAGCTTCTTGAATCGGTCGTGCAATCCCGCGCGGCCCGTCCGCGCTGTCAACACGACACGGCTTTCGAGGATCCCGACGTCCTCCGGCCGCATGATTTCGTAGGTCTCGCGCTGCTTGAGAAACCCGTCCACGTGAATGCCCGAGCTGTGCGAAAAGGCGTTGCCGCCCACCACCGCCTTGTTCGGCGGCACCTGTATTCCAAGCAGGTCGGCGGCCATGCGGCTGGTGCGGTACAGTTCGCGCGTATCGATTCCGGTGTGCAGGGAAAAGAAATCGGCGCGCGTGCGCAGCGCCATGACAACCTCTTCGAGCGCCGCGTTTCCCGCGCGCTCGCCGATGCCGTTGATCGTCCCTTCCACCTGCCTCGCCCCGTTGAGCACACCGGCCAGGGTGTTGGCCACGGCCAGGCCGAGATCGTCATGACAATGCACGCTGATGATGGCGCGTTCGATGCCCGCAACCTTTTCCCGCACCATGCGAATCAGCGCCCCGTATTGCGCGGGCACCGCGTAGCCCGTAGTATCGGGGATGTTGACCACCGTGGCCCCGGCTTCGATCACGGCGGCCAGCATCTCGCGCAGATAATCGGGATCGGCGCGCGCCGCGTCTTCGGCGTAGAACTCGATATCGGGCGCGAACTCGCGCGCCAGTTTGACGGCGTCGATCGCCATGCGCAGAATGTTCCGCCGCTTTTCCGGCAGCCGGCCGCCGTACCGCTCGTCCTGGAACTTGCCGGCGATATGAATGTCGGAAGCGCCGATGCCGGTGTGGATGCGCGGCTGCTTGCACCCCGCAAGCGCGCGGCCGCAGGCCTCGATATCGCTCGGCACGGCGCGCGAGAGAGCGCAAATCGTGACGCCGCCGATTTCCCCGGCGATGGTCTGGACGGCTTCGAAATCCTCCGGCGACGACGCCGGGTAGCCGGCTTCGATGACGTCCACATTCAACCTGGCAAGCTGGCGGGCCAGCATCAGCTTGTCGCGGCTGCCCAGGCGCGTGCCGGCGGCCTGCTCGCCATCGCGCAGAGTGGTGTCGAAGATGGCAATTCGTTCAGACATTTCGCTCCTCCCCGGCGGCTCCACGGTCGGTGAAGCCCGCGGAATGCAGAATGCGTCGCACTTTCTTGGGTGAGATGGAAAGCTTCTCCGCTACTTTCGAGATTTTGCGGCCTTCGCGCTCCCACACCTTGGGAATCACGATGCGCGCAAACTCCTCGGTCATCTGCTGAAACGTGGCGTTTTCGACAATGCCGGCGCTCCACGCGCGCAGCACCGCTTCCACCGGCCGGGCCTGGAGCACGCGCGTCTTGAGCGTGACCAGGTCCTCCCAGGTGTACTGCCTTTCCATGCCCTCGGGCTGCAGCAGTTCCACCGCCTCCTGGCAGCAGCGGCGGGCGGCATCCAGGTCGGCCGGCTCCAGTGTGAACGTGAGCCCCTGCCAGACGAGGGCGCGCGCCAGCAGGCGGCGGTTCTCCGTCTGGCCGGCCAACGCCACGGCTTCGCGCGCGAACGCCTCCGCGTCTTCGCGATGGTGCGCGCAGTCGCCTACCTGCTCTTCAATGGCCGTGTTTTCGACAATGCACTGCAAGGTGCGGGCGCGCGCCATCACAATGCCATCGGACTTTTCGGAGCCGTGCGCGAAGGCCTCCGCGGCTTCGGCTGAGGCGCGCTCCAGATCGCCGGAATCGAGCGCCAGAAAGCCGCGGTTGATATGCACTCCCGCGACTCCGCGATGATTCTGATACCGCGTGTAGGTTTCGCAGGCTTCGTCGAGATGCGCGGCGGCTTTGCGGCGAACCTCCTCGATGTGCTGCCGCCGCTCCCGCACACCGCCCTGGGCTGCGTGCCGCGCCGCCGGCGCGTGGTCCAGCTTGCGCTGCGCATCCAGTGCCAGCAGGCGCTCCACAAAGGCCAGGTTGAGCAGCGCCCGCGCCAGCTGGAGCTGGCCTCCGCCGCCCTCGCGGTATTCCAGGATCGCGTTCTGGAAGCACTCGAGCGCGCGCTCGTAATTCCCCTGCCGCCGCGCGATGCGGCCATACGAAGACTGAATGTTGCCGCGGCTGAGATAGTCGCTGGTGGGCTTGAGCGCCGCCTCCGCCTGCCGCAGCAGTGCTTTGGCCTCCTGCAGCCTGCCCTTTTGAAAGGCCAGCCAGCTCCGCGTCACCTGCATGATCGCGGCCATCTCCGCATAGCCGCAGTCCTGCGCCAGGGCCTCTCCGCGCTCGGTGTACTTCAACGCTTCGCCGTAGCGTCCCATCTTGCGGTAGCAGCGGCCCAGCCAGAAATTGGCGATGGCGAGCAATTCCGCATCGGGAATCTCCTTGTCGAAGGACTGTACAGCCAGGAGGCAGTGGATGGCGGTATCGAGATCTTCATTCGCCATCGCCAGCACCGCCTCGACCATGCGCAAGTGCAGGTAGTCGCAGAGCGGGAGCGCCGCCCGGGCATTCTTCGGAAACCGGGTGACAATCTCCTCGAGCAGGGCCGGGTGATCGTATCCGGTATCCACCCATTGCGCTACGAGGCCCGCCAGAATCCCGCAGCCGGGCCGCGGGCCAAGCGTTTGGAGAAGAGGCCGGAGCCGCTCCAGTGTTTCAATCCCCTGTTCGATCCGGCGGTGGCCCAGATCGTCCCGCAGGCGCTCGATCGGCGCCGGCAGGTCCAACTCGGGGACCATGACCGCAGTATGCTCCGTCGGCCGTGCGATGTCCAGCGGCAAAAGTCCCACGCGCGAGGCCGGCCGGTCGCGCGCCACGCCGCGATATCATGAAGATCCTAAACCGCGCGGAGGTGGCTCTTGATCGGTTCTGTCCTCGACGCAATCGGCAACACACCGGTGGTAAAGCTGCGAAAACTCGTTCCGCCGGGAAGCGCCGACGTGATCGTCAAGCTCGAATACTTCAACCCGACCGGCTCCTACAAAGACCGCATGGCGCTTTCCATGATCGAAGAGGCCGAAAAGCGCGGCTCGCTGCGCCCGGGGATGCGGGTGGTCGAGTACACGGGCGGCAGCACGGGCTCCTCGCTGGCCATGGTGTGCGCCGTCAAGGGGTATCGCTTCGAGCCCGTCTCTTCCGATGCCTTCTCGCGAGAGAAGATCCGCACCATGCAGGCGTTCGGCGCCTCTGTCACCGTACTCGAAAGCGACGGCGGCAAAATCACACCCGAGCTCTTCGATCGCTTCAAGCGCGAGATCGCGCTGCGCGCCGCCGAGCCCGGAACCTTCTACACCGACCAGCTGAACAACCGCGACACCATCGCCGGATATCGCAAAATCGGCGAAGAGCTTCTGCGGCAGGTGGAAGGCCCGATCGCGGCCTTCTGCGGCGCCGTCGGTTCGGCCGGCATGCTGCTCGGCGTCGCCGCCGCCCTGCGCGAAGCCGGTTCCCGCGCGCGCATCGTCGCGCTGGAGCCCGCCGAATCGCCCGTCATCACGAAAGGAGTGGCCGGGTCGCATCGCATCGAAGGCATCGGCGTGGGGTTCTGGCCGCCCATGCTGCGCCGCGAGGATTTCGACGAAGCCCGCGCGATTCCCGAAGCCGCCGCCCGCGCCATGGCGCGCCGCCTGGCCACCGAGGAAGGCATCCTCGCCGGCACCTCCACCGGTTTGAATGTCACCGCCGCCCTGCAACTGGCTCGCGAACTGGGCAGCGGCCCGGTAGTAGCGACGGTAGCCACCGATACGGGGCTGAAATACCTGGCGGGCGATCTATACGCGGAATGACGTCGTCCGGACCGGAACGTTCACGGCCGTGGATCGCCCGCCATCACGGAATCACGCCGATCGCTTTGGCCGATACCTTTTTCGGTTTGCCGTTCAATGACATCGAGCAGCGCTTCCACGTCATATTCACCGCTCCCTGCACCTGCGGCTGCGTCACCCCGATCCATTCCCGGCCGTCATAGTAAAAGAAGCTGCAGGCGTTGGGATTGTGCGCCTCGCCGTAAAGATCGAAATCGATCGACAGCAGAATGTCGGCGGCCGTGGCGCCGATTCGATCCAGCAGCGGATAGCCGGCTTTTTTGCCGTCCGAATTCGGGTAGTGCAGCGCCCGCACCGTTGCCGGCTGGGTGCCCTTCAACAGCAGAAGGCTGCAGCCGTTCTGCCCTCCCGTAAAAATGAAGTTGTGCGCCGGATTGCTCGCGGGAATATCGTCCGTCACCACCAGCGACTGGCTGTTGCTGACGATCGTGCCCCACGCCAGGTACGGCGCGTAATAAGCGGGAATCATGCTCGGGGAAAACGCGGTTTGCGGCGCCAGCATCACCTGCGTGGCGAAGCTGCTGAACACGGACGTGGACCACGGCACGAGGTCGCAATACAAGGTGGAATACGCCTGGTTGGCGTTGAATGCGCCCTCCTGAATCGCCGTGCCGGCGCCGCTGGCAGTCTGCAGGTTCATGCAGGTGCACTTTACATATTCCAGAGGGTCGCGCAGGAATCGCTGCACCTCGGCTGCGGACATGGAATCTCCCTCCTTGACGGGAACTTCGGAAAACTGCCGCGCTTCCCAAGCCGCGGAATTTCATCATCATACACCGGCGCGGCGCTCCGGCTTACCATAAGGGTTGCGCCACATCGAATTTGAAATCGTCGCCGAGTGCCCCGTCACGCGCGCCCGCGCCGGCATCCTGCACACCGCCCACGGCGATATCGAAACCCCGGTCTTCATGCCGGTCGGAACGCAGGCCACCGTCAAGGGCCTGACGCAGCGCGATCTCGAAGAGGATCTCGCAGCCTCCATCATCCTCGCCAATACCTATCATTTATTTCTGCGGCCAGGCACGGAACTGCTGCGCAAAATGGGCGGCCTGCATCGCTTCATGAGCTGGCCCAACGCCATCCTGACGGATTCCGGCGGCTTCCAGGTCTTCAGCCTCAGCGGCCTGCGCAAAATCAATGAGGAGGGCGTGCTGTTTCAATCGCACCTCAACGGCGATCTGCACCGCTTCACGCCGGAATCGACCGTCGATGTGCAGCTCGCCTTCGGCAGCGATATCCAGATGGCGCTCGATGAATGCCCCGAGTATCCCGTGAGCCACGAGTTCGCGCGCGAGGCCATGCAGCGCACCGTGCGCTGGGCGCAGCGGGCGAACTCCCACTTCCGCCAGCGCATGGAACAGAGCGCCACGCGCCACGCGCTCTTCCCCATCGTGCAGGGTTCGATGTTCGCCGACCTGCGAAGCGAATGCGCCGCGCGGCTCGTCGAACTCGATACCGATGGCTACGCCGTCGGCGGGCTCAGCGTCGGCGAACCGCGCCCGCTCAGTATGGAGATGGTGGAAGCCACCGAAACCATTCTGCCGCGCGCGCGGCCGCGCTACGCCATGGGCGTGGGAATGCCGGACGAGCTCGCCGAATATGTGGCCCGCGGCATCGACATGATGGATTGCGTGCTCCCTTCGCGCAATGCCCGCAACGGATGCCTCTTCACCAGCGTGGGACGCGTCATCATCAAACACGCGCGCTATCGCGACGACGAGGGTCCGCTCGACCCCGCCTGCGAATGCTATACTTGTCGTAGTTACTCACGAGCATATCTTAGACATCTGTTCCAGTCGGGTGAGATTTTGTACGCAATGTTGGCCACCCGGCACAACATCCGGCGGTACCTTGACATCATGCGTGGGATCAGGCAGGCTATAATATCGAAGACATTCTCCGAATACCTGAAGTCTGTCCGCCCGGCGTATGACGATGCCGGGTGATCTGCATTGGTCGTAACGTGTTTCCGAACCTTTTTCTGCAAGCGCAAGCGGCGTCGCCCGGCTCGTCCTGGATGGGATTTCTGCCCATCATCCTCATCTTCGGAATTTTCTATTTTTTGTTGTTCCTCCCCATGCAGCGGCAGCGAAAAAACACCGCCAAGATGCTGGCGAGTTTGCAGAACGGGCAAACCGTCGTGACCAGCGGAGGAATCGTCGGCACCATCGTTGCGATCGACCCGGACGATACTCTTGTGTTGCGTGTGAAACCGGATAATGTGAAAATCCAGGTTTCGCGCAGCTCGGTATCGAGCTTGGTTTCGAGCGAGAAGAAGTAGCGGTACTGGTAATTTTGTTTAACAGGCTTTCAATCCCATGACACAGAATCTGAAGACCCGAACGATCATCATTGTTGTGACGATTCTGGTCTGCGTCGTCGGCATCATCGGGCTGCCGAAGTCCGTGACGCAGTTGAAGCAGAATTTCGCCGACAACATCCACCTGGGCCTCGACCTCAAGGGCGGCAGCTACCTCGTCCTGCAGGTGCAGGTGCAGCAGGCGGTCAAGGCCGATGCCGACCAGACGATCGAGCGGTTAAAAGAGGATCTCAAGAAACAGAACATCACCTGGACGGACATCTCCGACAATGACGTTCGTCCGGACCATGTGGAAGACGCCGAGAATGTTGCCATCACGATTAAAGGCGTCCCGGCGACGATGACCACCGCCTTCCGCAGCCTGATTTCCGAAAGCTATCCGACGTATGTCCTGACGGCCGTGAGCTCGAGCGATTATTCGATGAAGCTGAAGCCGAGCGACCTGGTGGCGCTGAAGAACGATACCGTCACCCGCACCGTGGACACCATCGGCAACCGTATCGACCAGCTCGGCCTCTCCGAGAAGACCGTCACGCAGTACGGCCATGATTACGAGATCCTCGTGCAGCTGCCGGGCGTGGACGATCCCGACCGCGTCAAGCAATTGATCGGAACCGCCGCCGTGCTCGAGATCGACGACGTGAAGGACGGGCCGCAACCGAGCCGCGACGCCATGCTGGGCCAGCATGGAGGCGTTCTGCCGCTGAATACGAAGATCGTTGAAGCGCTCCCCCGCTCCGGCCAGCAGAGCGATGAATGGTACCTGGTGAGCAAGAATCCCGTGATCACGGGCCACGAGATGCGCAACGCACACGCCGGCCAGGACGAGTATCGCAAGTGGGAAACCAATTTCAACCTCTCTCCGGAAGGCGGCAAGCGCTTCGGCTCCTACACGGAGGCCAACATCGGCAATCGTCTGGCCGTGGTGCTGGACAACAAAATCGTCAGCGTCGCTACCATTCAGAGCAAGATCGAGGATTCCGGGCGCATCACCGGCCTGGGCAGTGAAGAAGAAGCGGTCGATCTTTCGCGCTACCTGCGCAGCGGGTCGCTGCCGGCGGGCGTGGTTTACAACGAGGAGCGCTCGATCGGACCGTCGCTGGGCGCGGATTCCATCCATGAAGGCTTTGTCGCGGGCATCGTGGGGCTGGCGGCGGTGGTTTTCGTGATGTTGTTTTATTACCGGCGGAGCGGAGTCAATGCGGTGCTGGCGCTGCTGTTGAATACCGTCATCCTGCTGGCTGCGATCTCCTATTTTCACGCGGTGCTGACGCTGCCCGGAATCGCGGGAGTGATCCTCACCATTGGTATGGCGGTGGATTCGAATGTTCTGATTTTCGAGCGCATTCGCGAGGAGTTGCGGGCGGGAAAGAGCGTCATCGCCGCCGTGGATACGGGCTTCAACAAGGCGTTTTTGACGATCGTGGACACTCACGTGACGACGGTCGTTTCGTGCGCCTTTCTCTTTCTCTTCGGCGAAGGGCCGGTGAAGGGGTTCGCGGTCACGCTCGTCATCGGATTGATCGCCAACGTGTTTACCGCGGTGTTCGTGTCGAAGACCATATTCAGCTATGAGTTATCGGGACACCGGAGGGTGCAGACGTTGAGCATTTAGCGCTCGCGGGAAGGTGAAAACCGAAACCCCGGCGCGGGAACAAATTTGAGAAGGCTGGTGTCCAACGTGAGTAAGGACACCGGCACGGCATGAGTCGATGGAATTATTCAAGAGCACGAACTACGATTTTCTAGGCAAGAAGTGGCCTTTCATCATTGCCTCGCTGGTATTGACCGTAGCCGGATTGGGAAGCATCTTTTTCTGGCACGGCATGAACTACGGGATCGATTTCAAGGGCGGCGCGACCATGACTGTGCGGTTTGCCTATCCGCCTCCGATCGATAAGATTCGCAGTGCCATGTCGCATGCGATCAAGGGTGAAGTGAGCGTTGAGAGTTTCACTTCGGGAACGGCGCCGAATTCGGTATCGATCGGTACCGAGCTCGAGGAAGAGCGGCTGTTGAACAAGAACCGCCAGGCGATGGAAGACGTTTTGGTCAACACCTTCGGCCAGCCCAACAGCGGCAAGCTCGATTTCAACAATACCAGCGAGCAATCGCTGGTGGAGCGGCTCCGGCCGGCGCTGGCCGGCGCGGCCGTGCCCATGAGCGATCAGCAACTGCAGACGCTCGCGACGAACCTGCTGGCGGCGCGCGACAAGGATTATTCCGGCCTCATTACCGATTTTCATCAATTGGCGAGCGTACCGGGTATGAATCCTGGTATTATGAACGCTCTTCAACAGGTGTGTTATCTGCCTCCCTTCCATGTGTCGGAAGTGCAGATGGTCGGCCCCAAGGTGGGCGCGGAGCTGAGAACGAAAGCGGTGCTCGCGACTTTGTATGCGCTGGGCGGAATGCTGGTGTACATCGCTTTCCGCTTCGAGTGGATTTACGGTTTGGGTGCGGTGATTGCGTGCTTCCACGATACAATCATCACCATCGGTGTGTTCTCGCTGTTCAATGAACAGATCTCGATGACTGTGATCGCGGCGCTGCTGACGCTGGTCGGTTATTCGATGAACGACACGATCGTGATTTTCGATCGCATTCGCGAGAATCTGAAGACCTCGCGGCGCGAGCCGCTGGAAAGCGTGATGAATCGCGCGGTCAACCAGACGCTCAGCAGAACGGTGATGACCAGCGGCCTGACGTTCCTGACGGTGATCGCGCTGTTCCTGTTCGGCGGCCAGGTGCTGCACGGGTTTTCCTTTGCCCTGGTGTGCGGCATTATCGTGGGAACGTATTCGAGTGTGTTTGTCGCCAGCCCGATCGTTTTGTTCTGGCATAATTATACGGACAAGAGAAGAAAAGGCCCGAAGTCGCCGGTGCTGGCAACGGCGCCGCGGACCGATGGGGTTCGCAAGGGTTCGACGAAGGCGGTCAAGTAGAGCAAGGCTGGGCGGCGGCTGCGCACCAGCCAATTTGGGAAAGGAAGTCTCATGTTTGAGCAGACGTTTGTAGAGACAGGGAAGACCAGAAAAACCTGGACGGTGCTGGTTTCCTTTATCGGCCAGATGGTTTTGATCGCCATCGGGGTGATCATTCCGATGTGGTATTTCGACGCGCTGCCTACGGCTCAGTTGCAAAGCATGCTCGTAGCGCCGCCTCCTCCCCCGCCTCCTCCGCCTCCACCTCCTCCTGCCGCGATTATGAAGCCGGTGAAGATCATTCCCCGCGAATTCGACGCCGGCAAGCTGATGGCTCCGAAAGTCATCCCCAAACAGATCGCGCAGATTAAGGAAGAAGAACTGCCGCCGCCGACTTCCGGCGTGGGCGGCGTGGTCGGTGGCGTTCCCGGCGGCGTAGCCGGTGGAACTCCCGGCGGCGTGCTCGGCGGCATTATCGGATCGGTGCCTTCGGCCGCTCCGCCTCCGCCTCCTCCGCCTGAAAAGAAGGTGGAGAAGCCCGCCACTCCGCAGCGCATTCGCGTTGGCGGCAACGTGCAGCAGGCCAAGTTGATTCGCCAGCCGCGGCCCATTTATCCGCCGCTGGCCAAGCAGGCGCGCATTTCGGGTGTGGTGCACCTCAATGCGGTCATCGCCAAAGACGGCACCATTCAGGATCTGAAAGTGATCAGCGGACATCCGCTGCTCATTCAGGCCGCGCTCGACGCGGTGAAACAGTGGGTATACGCCCCGACCCTCCTCAATGGGGAGCCGGTAGAGGTGGTGACTCAAATCGACGTGAACTTCACGTTGAGCCAGTAACCCGAATGTCCACTTCGGACGTCGGTAGTAGAGTAACTCATTTCAACTCGCAGGAGAGAGAAGAAGAATGTTTCTGCAATTGCAAGCATGGTCGCTTTACTTGCTTCAAGATAACAGCGGCGTAGGTTGGGACCCGGTACACCTTTGGGGTCAGATGGGACCGCTCGCCAAGGCGGTGGTTATCGGTCTGTTCATCATGTCGGCGTATTCCATCGGCGTGATGATCGACCGCATCATGGCTTACAACGCGGCCCGGAAACAGTCGCGTGCGTTCGCACCGGCAGTCGCCGGCGCGTTGCGCGAAGGCAAACTGGATGAAGCAGTGAAGATTGCCGATCGGTACAAGAAGAGCCACCTCGCAAAGGTTGTGGTCGCCGGACTTCAGGAATTCCAGGCGCACCAGATTTCGAGCGAGATTCCGGGCGAAGAAATCGAGGCCTCCAAGCGCGCTCTGGAACGCGCCGAAGCCATCGTACACGCCGAGCTGAAGCGCGGCGTCAGCGGTCTGGCGACGATCGGGTCCACGGCACCGTTCGTGGGACTGTTCGGAACGGTCGCCGGCATCATCAACGCGTTCAAGGGCATTTCGACGGAAAAGTCCACCGGTCTGGGCGCCGTCGCCGGCGGTATTTCGGAAGCGCTGGTGACCACCGCTATCGGTCTGTTCGTGGCTATTCCCGCCGTCTGGATGTTCAACTATTTCACGAACAAGATTGAAGCCTTCGACGTGGAAATGGGGAACTCCTCGAGCGAGCTGATCGACTACTTCCTGAAGCGGAGCCAGCGCGGCGCCGGCGCCCGCAAGTAGCCGCTCGTCTCGCGGGCAGAATAAGGAATCCGGCGAGTTGAATCACGGGGAGCCTCCCTCGAGGCCCCCCGCTCTCCCAACCGGCTTCCCTGGAGAAAACAATGGCAGACGAAGAGAAAAAACACAAAGCGCCGCCACCGGTAGCCGATATCAACGTCACCCCCATGGTGGATGTGATGCTCGTGTTGCTGATCATCTTCATGGTCATCACGCCCATGTTGTCGAAAGGCGTGAGCGTGGACCTTGCGTACACAAAGAACCCGATTGCCATGCAGGCGGCCGACAAGACCGATGCCGTGGTGGTCGCGGTGACGCGCGACGGCAAAACGTACCTCAACACCACCCAGATGCCGCCCGATGACCTGGCGCCCAAAGTCAAAGACCTGTTGACGAACCGCCTCGATAAGACGGTCTTCATCAAGAGCGATCAGCGCGCCAAGTACCAGGTCGTGCTCGAGGTGGTGCAGAACCTGCAAGCCGCCGGAGTCGACGAAGTCGGACTGCTGACCCAGCAGCAGCAGGAGAAGACTACCAAGCCGGGGACGGCAGGCAGCACGCCCGCCGGAGGGCAGTAGAGAAAAGGATTTTGTAAGGAGCTATTTTTTATGGGAATGGCAGTCGGCGGTGCTAAGGGCGTCAAGAGCGATATCAACATGACGCCCATGATTGACGTGCTACTGGTGCTGATCATCATCTTTATGGTGATTACGCCCCTGACGCCGAAAGGACTCGAGGCGCTGGTGCCGCAGCCGCCGCCGCCCAACCAGCCTCCGAGCCAGGCGGACCAGCGCGCGGTGGTGATTTCGATAGACGGTAACCACACCGTGATGATCAATGGCGAGACGAGCGACTACGACCGGCTGGGCGGACGTCTGGAAGATATCTTCAAGACGCGCGCGGAGCGGGTAGTGTTCGTGAAAGGCGACCCGTCGATCGAGTTTTCGTGGGTTGCCAAGGCCATCGATATCGCGCATGGCGCCGGCATCGACAAAGTCGGCCTCATGCCGTTTAAGGACTTGGGAGAATAGGAGCCGGGGACGTTCATGCGTAAATCGATCTTGATCGTGGCGGTTGCCGCACTGGCGATTCTGGGCACGAGCTGCACGAAGCTGAAGGCGCGCGACGAGCTCGGTAAGGGCGTATCGGCCTTTAAAAACGCCCAGTATCCCGAGGCCGTCGAACACTTCAAAACCGCGGTGGACCTGGACCCGAACTTCCCCACCGCGCGGCTCTATCTGGCGACCGCGTACATGCAGCAGTACATTCCGGGCGCGGAATCGGCCGAAAACAAACAGTTCGCTACGGCGGCCCACGACCAGTTCATGAAGGTCCTGGACGTGGATCCGAAGAACACGGTGGCGATCGCTTCCATTGCTTCCCTCTATCTCAACGACAAGCAGTGGGACGAGGCCCAGAAGTGGTACGAAAAGCTGGCTTCCGTGGACCCCAAGAACGCCGATGCCTGGTATAGCATCGGGTTCATCGCCTGGTCGAAATGGTACCCCGTTTACGGCAAGGCGCGCGCCGACCTCGGAATGAAACAGGAAGATCCCGGCCCGATCAAGGACAAGAAAGTGCGCGATCAGCTCAGAGATCAGTTTGGCCCGGTGATCGATAACGGCCTCAAGGCTCTCGATCAGGCTCTCGCGATCAATCCCGAATACGATGACGCCATGGCCTATGAAAACCTGCTCATCCGCGAACGTGCCGACCTTGCTGACGACAAGGCGCAGTATGAGCAGCAGATCAAGGTCGCCGACGACTGGGTGCAGAAGGCGCTGGCCACCAAGAAAATCAAAGCCGAACGGAAGGAAAAGCAGACGGGCGGCGGTATCGTAGCCGACCCCAACGCAAAGTAACACAAATCTCACCGCAGAGGCCCAGAGGGCGCAGAGATTTCGCAGAGACCGGGTCGTTTCTCTGCGGAGCCTCTGCGCCCTCTGCGTTTCCGCGGTGAATTCTTCGCTACAATCGTGAGTAGGGTGCTTCCTGAGTCTGTAAGCATATCCGAGTCTTTGCCTCCCACGCAGCCGCACGATCCGGTGGAACAGTTGTACCGCGAGCTCGAAGACAAAGTTCGCGAGTACCGCGCCAAAGACGATCTCACCGGCATGCGCAAGGCCTTCCTCTTCGCGCGCAAGTACCACGAAGGCCAGGCGCGCGATTCCGGCGAGCCTTACATGGTGCATCCGGTCATGGTCGCCCATATCCTCGCGGATATGCGCATGGACGTCGTCGCTATGGAGACCGGCCTCCTGCATGACGTGGTGGAAGATACCAGCGTCACCGTCGAGCAGGTGCGCAAGGAGTTCGGCGACGAAGTGGCGCGCTGCGTCGATGGCGTCACCAAGCTGACCAAGCTCGACTTCTTCAATGCCGAAGAGCGGCAGGCCGAGAGCTTCCGCAAAATGCTCCTGGCCATGGTCGAGGACATCCGCGTCATCATGGTCAAGCTGGCCGACCGCATGCACAACATGCGCACGCTCGGCTACCTCAGCGCCGAGCGCCGCGAGCGCATCGCGCGCGAGACCATCGAAATCTACGCGCCCATCGCGCACCGCCTGGGGATGGGTAAAATGCGCGGTGAACTCGAAGACCTCGCCTTCCAGCACCTCGAGCCCGACGCCTACAAGGAGATCCTCGAAGCCATCGAGTCGCGGCGCCACTCCAACGAAGAATTTCTCGAGGAGATCCGCCAGACTGTCGAGGCCGAACTGCGCCGCGAAGGCATCCCCGCGCGCATCGACGGGCGCGTCAAGCGGCCTTATTCCGTCTTCCAGAAACTGCGCCGGCAGAAGATCACGGTCGACCAGGTCTACGACCTCATGGCCCTCCGCATCATCACCGATTCGGTGAAGAACTGCTACGCCGCGCTGGGCGTGATCCACAACAGGTGGCGGCCCATTCCCGGCCGCATCAAGGACTTCATTGCGATTCCGCGCCCCAACCTCTACCAGTCTCTGCACACCAGCGTCGTCGGACCGCACGGGCAGACTTTCGAGGTTCAGATCCGCACCGAGGAGATGCACCGCATCGCCGAAGAAGGCATCGCGGCGCACTGGAAGTACAAGGAAGGGCGCAAGGGGCCCGCTGCCGACGATCAGCGCATCGCCTGGCTGCGGCACCTGGTGGAGTGGCAGCGTGACGTGCAGGACCCCGGCGAGTTCATGTCCACCCTGAAAGTGGACCTGTATCCCGAAGAGGCTTACACCTTCACGCCGCGCGGCAAAGTGATCGTGCTGCCCCGCGACGCCACCCCGATCGATTTCGCGTACGCCATCCACTCCGATGTCGGCCACACCTGCGTCGGCGCCAAGGTGAACGGCCGCATCGTTCCGCTGCGTTCGGCGCTGCGCAACGGCGACATCGTCGAGATCATGACGCAGCCCGGCCACCAGCCGAGCAAGGACTGGCTGGCATACGTCAAGACCACGCGCGCGCGCAACAAGATCAAGCACGTGATCAATGCCAGCGAGCGCGCCAAGGCCATCGAAATCGGCGAGAAGTACCTCGAAAAAGAGTCGCGGCGGCTGGGCGTGCAGCTCGGCAAAATCCCCCGCGCGGGCCTGGAGAGCGTGGCCGCCGAGTATGGCTACAGCAAGATGGAAGACCTGTACGCGGCGCTCGGCTACGGCAAGTTTTCCGCGCGCCAGGTGCTGTGCAAGGTCGCGCCCGAAGTGGTCAAGGAGGAGCCGGACGGCAAACCCGCCGCCGAACAGCCGCCCGCGCCTTCCACCGTTCCGGGCAGGCCCGCCGATGCCGACGCGGTCATCAAGGTGATCGGAGTCGACGACCTCCTCGTGTACCGCGCCAAGTGCTGCAACCCCATCCGCGGCGAGGCCATCGTCGGCTACGTGACGCGCGGCAAAGGCGTCGCCGTCCACTCCAAGATGTGCCCCAACGTGCAGAGCCTGATGTACGATGTCGAGCGCAAAATCGAAGTGGAGTGGGCGCGCGCCACGGCCGACTCCTTCCCGGTGCGCATCGTCGTCCATACCGACGACCGGCCCGGCATGCTCAACCAGCTCACCAGCGTCTTTTCCGACGAGAATACCAACATCCGCAGCCTGGAAGCCAAAACCGAGCTCGATCTCAACGGCGGCATCGTGGAAATGACGGTGGACGTGCGCGACAAAAAGCAGCTCGAAAAGCTGGTGGCCGCCATGCGCCGCATCTCCGGCGTGCGCGACGTCGAACGCCTCTTCAATTGAACATGAGTCCAGCTACCGACCCGGAACATATTGCCATCTCCAAGAGCAAAGGCATCATCATCGATTGGAAGGATGGCCATCGCAGCGAATACGCGCTGACGTATCTGCGCGACAAATGCCCCTGCGCGGGCTGCACCGGAGCCCACGGGACGCCGCCGCGCCAGCCCGAAGCCGACAACCCGTTCAGGATGTTCCAGCCCGCCCTGAAGATGTTGGGCGTCGAGCGCGTCGGCAATTATGCCATCCGCATCGACTGGAGCGACGGACATAACGCCGGCATCTACTCCTACGAACACTTCCGCGCCATCTGCCCCTGCGAAGAGTGCAAAGCCCTGCGGATTGCCTAGAAGAAGCCTCGGCAAAAAGAAAAAGAGAGCGCAGAGTTTTTGCTTTCTCTGCGCTCTCCTGTGTTTCTCTGCGTCTCTGTGTTAAAGAGACAGCGCCCGTTTCATCACAGCAGACGGAAATTGACTTCGATGCTCGCGGCCACCGGGACGGGCTTGCCATCCTTCATGCCGGGGCGGAACTTCCACTGCTTCACGGCTTCGATCGCCTTCTCGTCGAGCCCCAATCCCAGGCTGTGCAGGACGCGGATATTCGTCGCCCGGCCGCTGGTGTCGACTTCCACGTACAGCGTCACGGTGCCTTGATACTTCGCCTTGCGCGCTTCCTCGGAGTACTCCGGCTCTTTCTTGTAAACCAGAACCGGGGCGCTCACGCCGCCGCCGACGCGGTACACGCCGCCGCCGAAGCCGCCGCCTTCCCCAGGACCTACACCGCCGCCGGTGCCGGAACCTACACCGCCGCCTTTACCCGAACCGATACCGCCGCCGGAACCAGTGCCGTTCGAAGGCGGACCGATCTTGCCCAGCGGGTCGCCGTAGTTCGGCATGTTGATGTTCGGCAGAGGAACATTGGGATCGGCCAGAATCGAAGGCTCCATCGTCAGCTTCGGGGCCGTGTTGTTCACCACTGCGGACGGCGGAACGAACTGGCGAACCGCGGCCTTCGGCAGCCGACCCTTGCTCGCCGGCAATAGCGACCGGTCGCCGCCGCCACCGCCGCCTTGCATGGCCTGCTTCTTGGCCGGAGCGATCGGCGCCGGTGCGAGATCGACCGGCAACATGATCGTTACCGCTTGCTTGACCTTCTCCTGCACGGTATGGTTCGAAAGCGCGGTGAAGAGCAACGCTACTACGCCGATCTGAAAACCCGTGGACATCATGAAGGACTTCTTCTGGCGGCCATAGAGCCCCCAGATATCCTTCACCGCGACAGGCTTGGAGGTAACTTCGAGCGGCGGCAGCTTGGGCGGGTTGATGAGTTCTTTGATGTTTTTGACGAGCGACCGATACCAGGGGTCCTCGATGTCCTCAACGAACAGACGATTGAGGTGGTCGTCGGCATTGGGAAACAAATCGTTAGGTTGCGACGGGTCAGGCATTGTTAATCCACCAGCCCTTCAGTGGGGCCGCTGTCTTCGATTATTGGACGCTTTTCCCACTGTCCTCGTTACAGGTTTTGGAAACTTCCGTAGACAAGGAACTCAGTTTCGAGTCTATCACAAGGGAGCACACGCGGCGTTCAAATGCAACGAGATGGCCATGGCGCGTGGGATAAACGGCGTGCTTCCGATTCCAGAAATGGAATTTAGAGGAAATTTCGACACCTTTGGCATTTGCAGACAGCCCCGAACTCCGTCAGAATCGTTACTGATGGAAATTTCGATTGAGCGACAACCGCTGGAAAAGGTATCCGCAGATGCACTGATCGTGCCGGTTTTTGAAGGCCGGACGGAGGAGCGCTTTGGCGCGGCCGAACTCGCCGCCCAGGGCGAAGTGAGCGGGAAACCGCTCGAATTGACTCTCTTGCATCACCCACCGGGCGTGGCGGCAGGACGTATCCTGCTCGCCGGTGCCGGGAAACCCGACAAATTTACCAGCGCGGACATGCGAAGGCTCGCCGCCGCAGCCATTCGGCACCTTCGCCCGAAATCGATCAAACGAGCCGCCCTGGCGCTGCCATCCGGGTACGATGGCGGTGATTTCGCCGCTGCCGCCGTCGAAGGCGCCGTTTTGGGGAATTACGAGCCCGACCGCCATCAGACAGCCAACGACAAAAAGGCCGTTCAGAACTTTGCCGTGGTATCCCCCGGCGGCGCCGCCGGCATCGAGGATGCCCTCCGCCAGGGGCAGATTCTCGCCGAGGCGCAGAACTTCACCCGCGACCTCGTCAATGAGCCCGCTAACCTCATGACGCCATTGAAAATGGCCGCCGCTGCTCGCGACATGGCGCAGCAGTTCGGCCTGGAATGCCAGGTCCTCGAGCGCGAAGAAATGGAGCGGCTGGGCATGGGCTCCCTGCTCGGCGTCGCGCAAGGCAGCGCCGAACCGCCGGCGTTGATCGTGCTCCGCTACCGGCCCGAAACGCCGGGAGCCCAGGCGCACCTGGGCCTGGTCGGTAAGGGCGTCACTTTCGATACCGGCGGAATCTCGATCAAGCCCGCCGACGGCATGGAGAAAATGAAATACGACATGGCCGGCGGCGCCGCCATGATCGGCGCCATGCGCGCCATCGCGCAGCTCAAACCGCCGATTCCCGTGACCGGCTTCGTTCCCTGCGTCGAAAACATGCCGGGCAGCCGCGCCCAGAGACCCGGCGATATCGTCACCGCCATGAGCGGAAAGACCATCGAGGTCATCAACACCGACGCCGAAGGCCGCCTGATTCTGGCGGACGCCCTGGTCTATGCCCGCCGCCAGGGGTGTACCCACCTGGTGGACGCGGCCACCCTGACCGGAGCCGTGGTCGTAGCCCTCGCGCACCTCAACGTGGGCCTCTTCGCCAACAACGACGCCATGCGCGACCGCGTCCTGGCGGCATCCAGGGCCGAAGGCGAGCGCATGTGGAACATGCCGCTGGAAGACGACTACAAGGAGTATCTCAAGAGCGCCTTCGCCGATATCGCCAATGTGGGCGGCCGCTGGGGCGGCGCCATTACTGCGGCGATGTTTCTGCGAGAATTCGCCGAAGAAACGCCCTGGGTGCACCTGGATATCGCCGGCACCGCCTGGCTGGACGACGCCAAGCCGTTCTCCGCCAAAGGGCCCACGGGCGTCCCGGTGCGCACCCTGGTGCGCCTCGCAATGGACTGGAAAGACTAACGTCGCCCCGGCTCACGGCTCGCCGTCCTTTCTCAGCTCCATTTTCAGTTCCCCCCATCCCGAGGGGGAATGCACTCGCAGCTTCAGTTCGCGCGCCCGGGCCGTTCCGGTCCACCCGATTGCATACTGCGCGAGCAGATTCAGGTAAGCGTCGCACAGGCAGTTGGTGACGGCGGCATCGTCCTCCGCCTCCACGAAGCGGCCGCGCACGCGCCGGCAGAAATCCTCCATGTGCGGATCGGCGGCCCGCGAAACGACCTGGATCGACCCGCGCGCCGATGCCGCCAGCGCGATCACGTCGCTGCCGGCCGCGCTCCCCGTGTCTCCGTGGCTGAAGACAACCAGGTGCCGCTGCCCCCGCTCCGGCGCCTGATCGGCTTTGAGGCATCGCCACAGCGACCTCCAGACATCCGAACAATCCGCGCGGTTGACCGGTTGCCGGAAACGCGCCTCGAGATTCCGGAAGCTGGCGGAAAACTGCGGCGGCTCATCGAGAGGCGGCGAAGCGTCATCCTCCGTCACCGCCAGGTACGGCATGAAGGCCCAGAGGTCCGAGGGACGTTTCCAGGCGCGGGCGTCGAGCGCCGCCTGGATCCACGGTGTGGCCGCGTCACCGGCGCGCGGAAACACGAAGACCACCGACATCGTTTCCATGGGCCGCACGGCAACCGCATACGACGTCACCGGGTGACCGTCTTCGAAGACCAGGAACGCGGTCGGCGGAAGATCCGGCGCGTCGGCGTTTTCCCGTGTCGAAAATGTGAGTTGCAGCCTCCGTCCGCCGGCGGCATCGTTTTGCACCAGAAGTCCGCTCAAGTGCCAGTGCGTGCCCTGGCGCGAATGCCGAACCGCTGCTTTGATGCGTCCCAAGGCCAGGAGCGCGCGCGTGCGCACCGCCGTACTGGAATCGCGCATCAGGCCCGCCAGGGCGCCGGAAAAGCGCGGATCGCCGGTTTCCCCCATCGCCCAGGCCGCCGTGGCGCGGAATAGCGCGGAGCCGTGGGCTGCCATCTTCAGCATCTCGCCGATCGCCGCGCAATCGCCGATCCGGTACAACGCCACCACAACGTTGCCCGCCACCCGGTTGTTTCCGTCGCGCGCCGCCGATCGCAGGAGCTCGCGCGCCTCTTCGCTATCCAGACCCCAGATGGCTTCGATCGCGTTGGCGCGGATTCGGGGATCGGACTCCGCCAGGCGGCTCCGCACCCATTTGATGCTTCGGCCGCCCCGCCCGATCAGTTTCACCGCTTTCGAGCGCAGGTACGGATTGGGATGCCGCAGCATGCGCATGAGCGAGGGCACGACGCGCGGTCCGTCGGATATCTCCGCCAGAATCTCCATCAATCGTCCCACCTCGTTCGGGCTCAGCGGCGAACCTTCTTCGGAAGCGCTGTCGGCAAGCTGCCGGGCCAGCGTCACATCGGAGAGTGAATCCACCCGCATCGCCGCACGCGCCAGAAGCAGCGCCTGCCCCTGCGTGAAGGCGCGGCTGCTCAGCGCCTGCAGCAGCAGGTCGTGCGACACAATCAGGGTGACCAGGTAATGCGCCCCCCGCGATTCATCGGGATTCTTGAGCAGGCCGACTGCGGCCTCCAGAAAACTGCGCGGTTCGGTCAGAATCAGGTCGCGCAGGATCTCCCGGCTGCGCACCGGGTCCCGGTCGAAATTCCGCACCATGTACTGCACGATGGCGCGGACTTCCGCCGGCGGGCGAACCAGTTTCCAACCGGGTGCGATCACATCCACAATATCGGAGGAAATGCCGGGAAGTTTAGGGGATAATTAGACTAATGTCACAGAACAGTTTTGGCGCAGCGGCGAAGCTGCGCGTGGGCACCAGAGAGTACGATTATTTCCGGCTTGCCACGCTGGAAGAAAAGGGCGCCGGAACGGTTTCCCGCCTGCCGTTTTCCATCAAGATCCTGCTGGAGAACCTGCTCCGCTGCGAGGATGGCAAACGCGTCTCCCCGGGCGACATCGAATATGTGGCGCGCGGCGCCACCGGCGGCGGCGGAAAAGAGATCAGCTTCATGCCGGCGCGCGTGCTGCTGCAGGATTTCACCGGCGTTCCGTGCGTTGTCGATCTCGCCGCCATGCGCGACGCGCTCGCCGCCATGGGCGCCGATCCCGGCCGCGCCAATCCGCTGATGCCGGCCGACCTCGTCATCGATCACTCCGTCCAGGTCGATCGCTTCGGCGCCAGCGACGCCTTCGACGTCAACGCGCTCCTCGAATTCCAGCGCAACCGCGAGCGCTATATGCTGCTGCGCTGGGGCCAGACGGCTTTCCAGAATTTCCGCGTCGTGCCCCCCGATACCGGCATCGTGCACCAGGTGAATCTCGAGTACCTCGCCAGCGTGGTCTTCCGCGCCAACGGCGCCGCCTACCCCGATTCGCTGGTCGGCACCGATTCCCACACCACCATGATCAACGGCCTCGGCGTCCTCGGCTGGGGCGTGGGTGGAATTGAAGCCGAGGCCTGCATGCTCGGCCAGCCCATTTCCATGCTGCTGCCGCCCGTGGTCGGCTTCAAACTGCACGGCCAGATGCGCGAAGGCTGCACCGCCACCGATCTCGTCCTCAACATCACTCAGATTCTGCGCAAGAAAGGCGTCGTCGGCAAATTCGTCGAATTCTACGGCCCCGGCCTCAGCGCCCTCAGCCTCGCCGACCGCGCCACCGTCGCGAACATGGCTCCCGAATACGGCGCCACCATGGGCTTCTTCCCCGTAGACCAGGAGACACTGGCCTACCTGAAGTTCACCAACCGCGACGCCGGCCTGATCGCGCTCGTCGAAGCGTACACCAAGGAACAGGGCCTCTTCCGCACCGATGCCACGCCCGACCCGCAATACTCCGACACGCTCGAGCTGGATCTCTCCGCCATCGCGCCCTCCATGGCCGGCCCCAAACGGCCGCAGGACCGCGTCGAACTGCCCGAGGTGCGCAACAACTTCCACGCCGCCTTTCCCGGCCCCGCGAAGAGCGCCGCAGCTGAGATCGACGGCTCTACCGCGAATATCGAAAGCGGCGCGGTCGTGATCGCCGCCATCACTAGCTGCACCAACACCTCCAACCCCTCGGTGATGCTCGCCGCGGGACTGCTGGCGAAGAAAGCGGTGGAGCGCGGCCTCTCCGTCAAGCCGTGGGTCAAAACCAGCCTCGCGCCCGGCTCGAAAGTCGTCATGGATTATTACCGCGAAGCCGGCCTCGTCGAGTACCTCGAGCGGCTCAATTTCCACCTCGTCGGATTCGGCTGCACCACCTGCATCGGCAACAGCGGACCCCTGCCCGAACCGGTGGGCGACGCCGTCACGCGCGAAAACCTGGTCGTAGCTGCGGTGCTCAGCGGCAACCGCAATTTCGAGGGACGCATCAATCCGCTGGTCAAGGCCAACTACCTGGCGTCTCCGCCGCTCGTGGTGGCATACGCCCTGGCGGGAACCGTCGATATCGACCTCTCGCACGATCCCCTCGGCACCGACGCCGCCGGAACGCCTGTCTATCTGCGCGACATCTGGCCAACCAACCAGGAAGTGCAGAACACCGTGCGCTCCGCCATCAACCACGGCATGTTCGAACACGAGTACGCCCACGTCTTCGATGGCGACGCCAACTGGCAGGGCATGCCCGTCCCCACCGGCGGCACCTTCCAGTGGGACGGAGAATCCACCTACATCAAGAAGCCGCCCTACTTCGACCAGATGGCGGACCCGGAGACCTCCGTCACCGATTTCCACGACATGCGCGTGCTGGCGCTCCTGGGCGATTCCGTCACCACCGACCACATTTCGCCCGCCGGTTCCATTCCCAAGGACAGCCCGGCCGGAAAATATCTGATCGCCCAGGGCGTGGCCCCGCGCGATTTCAATTCCTACGGCGCGCGGCGCGGCAATCACGAGGTGATGGTGCGCGGCACCCTGGCCAACATCCGGCTGCGCAACCAACTGGCGCCCGGAACCGAAGGCGGCTGGACCGTGCATCTGCCCGATGGCGCCCAGATGTCCATCTACGATGCCTCCATGCAGTACCAGCGCGAAGGCACTTCGCTGGTGATCGTGGCCGGCAAAGAGTACGGCTCCGGCTCTTCGCGCGATTGGGCCGCCAAGGGCGTCATGCTGCTGGGCGTGAAAGCCGTCATCGCCGAGAGCTTCGAGCGCATCCACCGCACCAACCTGGTCGGTATGGGCGTGCTGCCCCTGCAGTTTACCGCCGGCCAGAACGCCGCGTCCCTGGGACTCACCGGCAAGGAGACGTACCACATCGAAGGCGTGCCCGATTCCCTCAACGGCGGCGGCCGCAAAGCGCGCGTCCGCACCGTGAGCCCCGATGGCGCCGAGAAGGCCTTCACCGTCGACGTGCGGGTGGATACTCCGCAAGAGGTGGAATACTACCGCAATGGCGGCATTCTCCCGTACGTCCTGCGCCAGTTAGCCCGGTAACGCCGGCCTACCGCCGCTTCTTCTTCCCCTTCACCGCCGGCTCCGGCCCCACCCGCTCGATCGTCACGCTCAGCAGCTTCGCCGGTTCCACCGGCTTATCCCCGTGCGCCGGCAGCCGATTGATCTTCTCCACCACGTCTTCACCCCGCACCACCTGGCCGAAGATCGTGTACTTGCCGTCCCACTCCCGGATCGTGTCCACAGTGATGAAAAACTGGCAGCCGCCCGAATCCGGCGCGCCTGTATTCGCTACCGCCAGCCTCCCCGAGCGGTCGAATCGCAGGCCCGGCAGCAGCTCGTCCCGAATGCGAATGCCGCAGTTGTGCGATCCCGTTCCCGTCGGGTCGCCCGCCTGAATCATCTGTCCGGGCAGCACCCTGTGGAAGGTGATGTTGTCATACAGCGGCTGCCGCACCGCGACTCCCTTGGCGTTGATCCACGGCTTGGTGCCCTGCGCCAGCGCAACGAAATTCTGCACCGCGATCGGAGTGTCTTTTTCGTACAGTTGCGCCGTGATCAGGCCCTCCGACGTGTTGAATATGGCGTAGAGACCTTTGGGAAGAGGGGCTTCCTGCGCCTGCGGCCATGCGCAGGCTGCCACAAACAGGACAGCGAGTAACCGTTTCATGAGATTGCGTCCCTCATTCTAACGGAAACGTCGGATGGTCAGGCGCCGCCCGTTTGCTATACAATATCTGGCGGCAGGAGAACGCCTGCCGGAGGGAGCTGAACCTGGGGATTATGTCGGATCGCGGATTCCTGTTCCTTTTCAGTATTTTGATGATTGTGAGCGGCGTCGGGGCGGCGGTTTGGCTGATCGTCACCGGCCAGGCGGGGACTGTGGACGGTCTCTTCTTGGTCCTCACCGCGCTATTGATCGCGGCCGCTTTTGCGCTTTACGTGATGTTCCTGATCCACCGCGCGATGGAAGCGGTGGCCAAACCGGCGCAACAGACTGCGAAAGCGGGAGCCGGCGCTGCCGCCAAGGCGCCGGCCACCGTCACGCAGTAGCTACTTTTTTACCGGCGCGGACTTCTTCGTCGTCGAAGGCGTGTGATGCACGGGCGCGGGCTCCGGTCCCACGCGCTTGATCGTCACGCTGATCAGCTTCGGCGCGTCCTTCGGCTTGAAGGTCCCGTCATGCACCACCGGCACGCGCGAAAGCGCCTTCACTACGTCCTGCCCTTCCACCACCTGGCCGAAGATCGTGTACTGCCCGTCCCACGGCGCGGCCGATTGCACCTGCGTGATGAACCACTGGCAGCCGCCCGAGTTCTTCTCCCCGGTGTTGGCCATCGCCAGACGTCCCGGCCGGTCGAACTTCAGGTCGGGCTTGATCTCGTCCCGAACGTGCACATCGCAGCCGTTGCCCGCCCCGCCGCTGGGGTCGCCGGACTGAATCATCTGGTCCAACATGATGCGGTGAAAGGTGATGTTGTTGTACATCGGCCGATGTACGAACGCCTTCGTCTTCGGGTCCTTCCAGGCCTTCGTGCCTTTCGCCAGCCCCACGAAATTGGCCACGGTCACGGGCGTCTCTTTTTCGAAAAGCTCGGCCGTGATGGTCCCCATCGACGTGTTGAACACTGCGTAAAGGCCGTCCTTGAGCGGCGCGGGGGGCGCGCCTGCCGGCGCCGGCGTCTGCGCCCAGGCGCATGCGGCAATACAGAACACTGCGGATAGCGATTTCATCCGATTCTCCAATAAGAACCCTATTCTATCCCGAAGCGTTTCCGGCGGGAGATTACTCTAACAAGTGCATGCAATATGTTCGCTTGGGATCTACCGGCTTGACCGTGTCGCGCCTCTGCTTCGGCACCATGACCTACGGCTCCAGGAAATGGCGCGAATGGGTGCTCGAGGAAGAGGAAAGCCGCCCCTTCATCCGCCGCGCCCTGGAATTGGGCATCAATTTCTTCGATACCGCCGACATCTACTCCCGCGGCGCCAGCGAAGAGATCCTCGGCCGCGCGCTCAAGGATTTCGCCGGCGGCCGCGACAAAGTCGTCATCGCCACCAAAGCCTTCAACCCCATGGGCGACGACCCCAACCAGCGCGGCCTCTCGCGCAAACACATCCGCCACGCCATCGACGACAGCCTGCGCCGCCTCGGCACCGATTACGTGGACCTCTACCAGATCCATCGCTTCGACTACCACACTCCCATCGAAGAGACCATCGAAGCGCTCGACGATGTCGTCAAGGAAGGCAAGGCGCTCTACGTCGGCGCCTCTTCCATGTACGCCTGGCAGTTCGCGCGCATGCTCTACAAGGCCGATGCCCTCGGCGCGGCGCGCTTCGTCGCCATGCAGAACCACTACAACATCATCTACCGCGAGGAAGAGCGCGAGATGATGCCGCTCTGCCGCGAAGAAGGCATCGCCGTGATTCCGTGGAGCCCGCTCGCCCGCGGCTTCGTTATGGGCAACCGCCGCCGCGAAGACCGCGGCGACACCGTGCGCGCCAAAACCGACGACTACGCGCAACAGCTATACTTCCACGATTCCGATTTCGACGTCGTCGACCGCATCAGCGAGGTCGCCCGCCGTCGCGGCATCTCCAACGCGCAGGTGGCCCTCGCATGGCTGCTGCACCAGCCCGGCGTCACCGCGCCCATTATCGGCGCCAGCAAAATGCCGCACCTCGAAGATGCCGTCAAAGCGCTGGATGTGAAGCTGGACGAAGCGGAGCTGCAAACGCTGGCCGAGCCGTACCGCAGCCATCCCGTGCTGGGCCACTCGTAAGGCGCGCGCCGGTCAAGCCGCCGACAAGATCGCCGGCGCGACCACGCCGCCCGCCCGCTCGCAGACCAGGGCTTCACCAGCGCGCGAAAGCTTTGTCAGAGAATCGCCTTTTCGGTCGCGAAAACAGGCGCAGGAGGGAAATTGCCGGAACTCAAACGGGAAGCCGTACAGGTTGAGGGTCTGCGCGGCCTCCCGGAAAACGAGGGGAAGCGCCCGGTTAGAGCGATCCGCCCTTCTTTTCGGTGGTTTCCTTCTTCTTGCCCTTCTTGTGCCCCTTCTTCTTCATCGTGGACTCTTGCTTCGTGTCCTGAGCGAACGACACGCTAATGGTGGCCACAAGGAACGACAGACCCAGCATCACGCTCAACAGTTTCTTCATTACCCAGTAATCTCCTTTAATTTGTCGACGAACAGTGTTTTCGTCTCGGTTATCATAGCGGAGCAGACTGCCTGAAACCATTAAGCCGGAATTAAGATCGCTTCATTTTCAGAACATGCCCGGTGCGAAATCGTCCATTCACCCCGCCGATTCCGTCCCTCGCCGTCGTGCCGTTCAGAATGTGCAAACGCCACGAGCGAGTTTGGCGGCCGGCAGCGTCAATGCGCTGCCCGGCAGGATGAGGCGCGACGTCATTCGTAAGGACACCGGCTTCCGCTCCAACCTGAAGGAGTAAGATATTCAGGCGGAGGGGAAAATGCCAGAGGTGAAGTGCGTGGAACCGGCGCTGGTCGCCGAGAACCCCGGCTCCGATTACGTATGTCTCGTCAAACCCGAAGACACGCTCGTGTTTCCTCACGTGGACGTTTGCATGGGCGCGGCGTGGATCACTACCCGAAGCTGGCAGATGATCGGCGGGCATGTGCCCGGCAAATGGGATGAGCATAGCGGAGATGACCTTCAGGGTTGTGCCAACCGGGTCTTTTCGCTGATGGATCGCAAGTGGAGCGAACGGTCAGTGAATCTCATCATTACGATCGGCGATCCCAGCCAGCCGGGGGCGCCGGCGTGGACCGACATTGTCGGAACCATGGTGAGGAATCTCAGGCCGAATAATTATCTGATGATCTGGAAGGATACGCCTGGCGGCGCGGACCTGAAAGTGGACGGTCCGAACAGGAAAATCACCGTATCCTCCAGCCGAACCGGCCAGCTTATCTTGGAGAGGACCTTTGCCAGCATCGGGACGGAAGAGAAACGCATCCGGTATGATGTGCCGGTTCTTTTTCGAACTGTGGAAAGTTGGAAGGCTCAATTCAAAGCCGAGCCGTTCAAGGGGCTGGAGCCATTTGCGGCCACGTTAAGCGGGCCGGAGCAGACCCGGATCAAGAACCTGTTCAAAGACATCTTTGAACATCACGGCGCTTGCACGGAAGTGGAGCCTCCCAGAAATGCGGGACTGACTGGCAAAGCCGTGTTCAAGTTCCAGGACGGCGAGAAAGCAATCTTCGATGTAACTCTGGTCCAACACCACAGATATACGGATCGCTATCAGATTCTGAATATCACGTCGCAGTTCCGCAGGTACGGAGTGGTGGGAGCGTAATTGCGTGGATCTAGCCCCGCCGGCGTGTATCGGGCCGCCTGAAACGGCGCGGAACCAAGTCCGCAGCAGGCTGGGGGCCGTGCACGTATTGGTTGCATGTCGATGGTGAGCGCGGAAGAAATCGAACGGTCAATTCATCAGAGGACACTGGGAGGCTTCGAGTCCGTGGAGGCGGGCGCGACTGATTGCGAATCCGCCGATACAATGCAAGTCCGTCGGTTGATCCAGAAGCGGATCGAGATCGGCGAGAAACGACCGCCAGGGCTCGGCTGGCAATTCACTTTGCGGTTTTGCTGCCATCGATCGTATCCTCTGGTCGCATCAGACTCACGACATTCCAGTGTTCGGCCTCCGGCGAGCGGCGCTCGCGCATCAACTTCCGGGTCACAGCCGGCATCGAGTCCCAGAGGAACGTCGCCTCCGCGAGTAGGCGCGCGTGGTCCAGTTTCTCCAGCGCCTCGTTCATCGCCGGCTCGCTCACTTCGGAAGCCTTCGCGAGCTGGATCAGGAACCCCAGCCGGTTTTGCAGATTCCGCAGTTTCGCTTGCTCCACCAGCCAGGGCCAGTCCATCGTATCCGCATATTCGCGAGCCAGCCAGGGCAGCGCCTCAGAGACGCGAGCGTCCACAGTAGGCTGAGACAGTGCATTCAAGAGCACGACCGCCGGCTCAGCCGCGGGCCGTGCGGGATCAACATGCGCGAATCCGGGGTAACCGAGAGCGCTCAAATGCGCCCTCAGGCGATCATCTGTCGTATCGTGCCTTTCGCCATCGGGCCGAACCGCGTTGAGCCGATCCCGCAACTCGCGCCTGAGCGGGCGGGCGCCTTTCTCCAGCAGCGACAGGTAGGGCTGGGACACTCCGAGCAGACGGGCAGCGTCAACCTGCGTGAGGTTGTTCAGTTCACGCCATCGCCGGAGCTTCTTCACCATCTCTTCTGTACTCATTATAGATTGTAATATTACAAATCTCATAGCGGGTCAGTTCCCCGCCTCCACGTCGCAGCCCATGAGCCGAGCGATGCCGGAGCGCTACTCTCAAATCCGCATGGCAGCGAAACGCGGCGCTGTCACCGGCATCACGTTGGTTCAAAATTCAGACGTAGTACCTGTGAAAGTCCCTGTAGTGGCCGGGCATGCCAGACGAGTCAAATAGTTTTGCTATCACGGTCCTAAAATCTGAAATAAGCTATAATGGCATCCCATGCGTACTCTGCTTTGCGCAACGGTCGTTGCGGTGCTCAGCGTACCACTGTTTGCGGGGTTGCCCGATCCGGTGAAATCGCGCTTCGTGGTTGGCGATGCCGTTTGGCGTGAGATCCCGATCCGCGATGACTTACAAGGCCAATATGAAAAGTGTTGGCAAACGGCGATCAATTCCATCCTGGAAAGCAATTTCGCAATCGCCACGATGGACAAAGAGTCCGGCTATATCCGCACGACCGAGAACTCGGGAGTTGTCGTGCTCAAAGGCGACTGGGTTTACAGCGTGCAGGTGAGCATCAAACTCACGTACGTACCAGCAGCGGCGGCCGGCCAACAGGCAACCGTCCAAAAAATCCGCATCCAAGCCTCAGGGCATCTTGCCAACATTAGCAAGGGCAGGCTCAAAGAGGCGTTCCAGGGCTACGACTCAGTCGTGTTGCAGAACGTCTTCCAGGATTTGCAGGCCAAGTTGGGGCCACGCTGATTCTTCTAGCCGGGGGCGGCTACCGTTTCGAGGATGGCGAAGGAGCGGTGCCAGACACTCTTCTACCGGGGCTTCTCCCAACCGACCCGAGGAGCCTTCTCTCCGAACCCGCAAGGCGGCGGAATCCGGAACACGGACGCCAAGGCCGACCTAATCCGCACACGAGCGCTTGCTGCGACAATCCTCCCGAATTCTTGTCAACATTAATATTTTCAATGGTTTATGGTTGACGGAGCAGCACGTTCTGTGGCAGGATCGGGTCAGGAGGGAGCCTCACAACGATGTTCGACCCCATGACATTCCAGCGCGCGGCGAAATGGCTGCATGAAATACGACAGGAGGCATCTGAAGCGGGAATCGATCTGACCGCAGCGGAGCATTCGCTGTGGCTGCCGAATGGAGAGCAATTCCTGTTTCGAGTGGCGTCGGCCAACGTCGCCGACCTGTACGCGAACGTCGCCCATTACTGCCTCAAGCGTGCCGTCATCTATCACCACAGAACCGGACACATAACGGAGATCGACACCTACTCTGCCTTTGCCCGCTCCAGCGCTACCGCCAACCAGTTAGACTGGGAGTAGGCCAACGTGCTTGCCCCTTTCGGTTCGCTGTAGCCCACCGGCGGGACAATTTCCTAACTTCTTGATTTTTCTGGTGAGCGCGGAAGGAATCGAACCTTCAACCTACTGATTAAGAGTCGGTCCAAGGAGCTTGCGCGGGGTTGCCCAAAGTTGCCTAACCTTGCGAGTTCTCAGAGGGTTGCAGGCACGGAGTTGTTTGGCATTGTGAATGCGTACCCGCGGCTTTTAAATGGCGTGGGCACAAAAATGGGCACAATTTCCGCATGGAAGCATCCGCTATTTCAAGACCTTCGCGCCTACCTTTTCGCCGTTATCGGTGTTTACCAGACGGCCATTGCAAACGAGGATGTTCTCAGTGGGAAGCCACAGCATTGAATCGACCGTATCGACTGAATCAACCTCCCATACCGACCCGTCTTCCAGCTTGATCAGCTTGCCGTCTGCCATAACAGAGGAGATCCAATGTCCGCCCGCACAACCGCTCGTTTGGGCCGTGGTAGAGTCCCCTGTCGCCGCGCCGTAGAGAGCTTTGGACAACGCGAGTGCGTCCGGGGGTGTCGGCTCTTTCTTGAGTACGTCTACAGCTAGCGAAAGCATACTCACGCGGATACCCGCTTCGGTTGACGGCTCGCTCTTCGACGATTGGTAACGTGCAAACGCCTGCTTCGTTTTCTCCGTCAGAACCCCACCGGTTTCCACGTCATAGCCGAGGATTTTTAAGGCCCGCTGAATCAGGACAACTGTATTTCCTGGGGCTTGCGAGGGGGCGGCCGGCGGCGGGATACGTGAGGGTGTCCGCGGCGATGCCGCGGCGGCAGAACCCAAAGATTCCGAATTCCAGATGCGGCACTCTTGTCCAGCATCGGGAATCAGAAGGCTTGAACCGACCCCTAGGAACAGCCCTGGCGAGTTCACGTAAACCCGTTTTCCTTCGTAGCGCCACAGGGAAAGGCAGCCGACGCCCTTTTCAATCAGGAACATTTCGGCATTGCCGCGAACGATTATCGCTTTGTCGTCCATCACCTTCTGTACGGTGACGGCTTCAACCCCCGCATGGGCAGCGGAGGAAGCCATCAGGATCACGCCCGAAAGGAAAAGCGCTCTCATTGGGGGTAACTCCCAAGCAGAATACACCTCGGCGCGAACCCGGGCAAGCCGTCCTAGCGAAATAGCAACCGCTGAGGGTCAGCGAGCCGGTATCATCAAGACAGGGTACCGTCGCGGCGGGCCGGACGACAGCTTATGAGAATCGACGATCCATTGGATGCGGCAGAGGGCCAAATCAGAGCAGAAGAGCGCACGGATTCGGTGCTCGCAAAGTACGCTCCAGACCTTGCGGATGTCGCGGAGGCGATCCCTACCGAGTTGTTTCCCCATGGTCTTTCGGGGGCCGCCTCTGTGCTCAAATCTGTGGCAGCAGCTTTGGGATGTCGCGTTCGGAAGCAAGAAGAGGATCGCCGCCGGTATATGGCCGACACCCTCAGAGATGAGCTTCGGCGCGTTCGGGGCAAACTGGAACAACTTGACGACGAATACCGGCGGTTTGTGCAGGGCGAATTCTGGGACTTGGTCCTAGACGGGCTCCAGAAGGCAGAACGAACTCGAAGCCGTAGCCGCATCACGAGAATTGCGAGGATTCTCGCAAACTCAACTGTTGATCGGCCGCTGAAGACCGGCGACCAAACCGAAGAAATCATGCGCGTCGCAATGGATCTCGATGACGATGATGTGCGAGTCCTGTCAGAACTGGTTCGAGGACAGCGAGACCGACTCCAGACAGGGACCGGGAGAGTCGATCAGGAGTCCGCAAACAATTACTGGCGGTCAGGAATTGCAGAACAATTGGCCGACGGGGTCGCGCCCGCTGCGCGTCTCGGAATGTCCGAAGGTGATATTCAGGGCCATTGCTCAAAATTGCAGGCATACGGACTTATCGTCCAGATACCACGAAACGATTTCAAGATTCCCCTGGGGGTTGTACCGTATGCCGTGCTGCGGAAGGCCGTTGAATTCGTAGACGCGATTCGATCTATCGGGGACCAGTCCGAAGCAACGGCCGAACAGTAGAGTGCCCTCTGACGATTAGCCGCGCGCGTTGTTACACTCAACGGTCTACGGAGCGACGGTGCTGCTACCAGAACTGACGGACCACACTTCATCCGAAGGCGATACGCTCCGGGCCGAAGAGCTTATTGCGCGGTCGGATCTTTTGGCGTCTTGCACGGCGGTAATCCGCCGAAGTCGTTATCCCGATGGATACTACCCGTCCGAAGACGACCTTCGCGAGGAGCTGCTCCCTTCCGTGGTCGAATACGCAACGCGAGTTTTCCGAAAGAGCGCGGCGATTCTAACCGGCTCGCTACAGGTGCGGGCCGACTTGGACGAGTTTTCGGAGCATCTGATCGTCGCAGTGGAATCGACGGTTGAAGACGTATGCAGACCGGGTGGCGTGTACCAGCAGACCGTGACACACGTACTCAAGCACCTTGGCCGGTGGGTTGAACCCGAAGACGAGTTCGTTACGCTGGCGGACGGGAAAGCCAAGGCTTACCGGCTTCTGCCGATCACGCCAAGTAAGCTACTCCGCTGCAATTTCGCAGAGCGCTTACGACTTGCCTTGGCGGGCGATGTTCCGCGCTGGCAGGGCGCTGCGCTGAAGAGGGTTGGACGCACCGAGCGGCGGTCCGGTTCGTTGCCATCGACTTCAGCGGCGCAAGCGGAGCGCAGTTCCCGCCGGAACCTAACCGACGAACTGCGAATCGGGGCCGAGGCACAGTTTCCGAACCGAGCCAAATGGCTTCAGGACCGGCTGCGAGAGCGGGCCTGGAACAAACACGACCTGGCCCGACGCGGTGGAGCGGATCACAAGACCGTTCAGAAAATCCTAGACGGCTTCCCCGTTCGCGAAGAAGTCTTGCAGAAAATCGCCGATGGGCTCTCAGATCACCGGGGCGCGGCACGAGTGAACGTGTTGGATATTCCCCAGGACTGAAACCTATCCCAATCTCTCCCAGTGTTTCCCAGGGAAATTCCCACTTCTTCCCACGCCTACCAATGCAAGATTGGACTGTAGCAACCGAGGGGAGGCAAGAACTCGGATGCAAAGCGAAAGGCGATTCGGGAATGACGGAAGGCGATGATAAGGAACTGAGGGGCTTGCTTAACGAGAGGGATATTGCGCGAATTACGGCCATGTCCCTGGCAACAGTGCGGCGCTGGCGGCTGTTCAGGCAAGGTCCGAAATTCATCAAGCTTGGCGCGGCGGTCCGCTATCGGCCGGAAGATTTGGCGGCTTGGCTCGATAGCAGGCCGGCGAGCGGGGAAGCGGCGTGAGCGGGCCGGGCCGTGGCGAGTGAGGCGGTAGGCGAAGCCTTCAATCCGTGGCGGCGGTTCCCCGGCATCATGGTACCCGACCCGATTTTGGCATCGGGCCTCGGACTGGGCGCGAAGGTCTGTTATGGCGTTCTCGCCCGGTTCGCCGGGAAAGACGGAAAGTGTTTCCCAAGCCTGCAAGCCATCGGCAAGCGCATCGGGGTTTCCGATCGGCAAGTGCGCTCATACGTGGCTGAATTGGTCCGTGCCGGGTACCTCGTCAAGGTGCGGCGCGGGACGCGGAAATCGAACCGCTACATTTTCATCTGGCATCCATCCTTCGATGGAGCAGAGCGGAAGGATTCTTCCGGTGAGAGCGGAAGGATTCTTCCGACAGAAGAGAATCAGTTAACTGAAGAATTAGACTTAGACTACCTGCCGACGCAACGCAAAAGGCGCGATGCGCCGTCAGAGGTAACGGCAAGGTGTCCTTCCAACGGCCGGAAGTCCCTTTCGGACCTCGTTGAAGGACTGGTGGGCAGGAAACCGAGCGATTCCGCTCTGGGCCGGATCGTGGGAGCCACGCCGGGGAAGACCGAATCCGAAGCAATCGAAGCTGTGCAGGACGCGGTCTTGCGGGGCTACGGCGCTGGTAGCCGACATGGGGCGCGGTGCATGACTTGGTTCGTCTCTGTGGCGCGCAATTATTGGACTTGGCGGGAACGGTACTCCCTTCCGCCCGCCGCGTCCGCCCGCGGCGCGCAATCCCAGGAATTCGCCCGCATGACCGAAGCCATCGAGCTACCAGACCCGCCGTGAGCCTTCGGTTCCCAGAACCGGGAGCGCTGATTGCCGAGAAACGCCGATTATGACGTTATGGGGCGCGCGGGATGCAGACCTTCACCCCAAGGGCCACAGGCGGTATATTGCGCTGGAGTTTTTAGACGCTATAAAAAAGGCGGGGTAGCCGAGCGGCAGCCGATTACCGCCGCGGGGTTGTCACCCCGAGGTAGTCACGTTTGAAACAGAAGACCCTTAACTTGTATTGGGTTAACCCGACAACCTGAAAGTGACAACCGACTACCCACCGGATACGGCTACCGCTACGCGCACCGGGCCATCTTGCATTCCGCACGGAGGCCGGCGCGGGAAAGGACCCGAGAGTTTGACCACTGTAGCCGACTCATGGCGGCGATTCGGCTTGGTTCAGGGCTGGAGAGACCAGTTTGGTTTCTCTTTCGGAAGCCAGCTTGGTTTATGCGGGATCATGGCAAGACCAGAGCAGGAAACCCGGCGGTAAACAAACCGAGGCGGGGGTAGTCGCAATCTTCGGCACTCGGGGCCGTAGACCGTGTGTGTCATCGCGCGAATGTGAGGCCAGGTTTCCAAACCGATGCAGTTTTTCTAGCACTTCCATGACGTGTGATGGGCTTAGCGCTACGCCGATCAATGAATGCGGGCTGTTTGGCCCATGCACGTCAACTTGGTGGCCCAAGCTTCGCGCCGTAGGAAACCTGGCAAAAACCTGTCCAAACCTGTCCACTGGGCTGCAACGTCAGCCGCTCGACTGCCATTCGACCGCCGCTTGACCGCCGGTTGGCTGTCGCATTGGGCGATTTCTGGTAAGTGGCGTGTTTTCAGCAGTGATACTTTTTCTTCAGAATTGGTATTGATTTTCAGATACTACTATCCGATAATCGGGACATGAGAAAAGCGCATGCGTACCTCAGGGTCAGCGGAAAAGGGCAGGTGGAAGGCGATGGCTTCACCCGTCAACTGAAGGCTATCCGCGAGTATGCCGCCGCGCACGATACCAAGATCGTCAACGTCTACCGCGAGGAAGGCGTGAGCGGTACCAAGGAGTCGGCGGACCGGCCGGCATGGTCGGAACTGATCACCGCGCTTCACTCCAATGGCGTGCGAATCGTGATAGTCGAGAAGCTGGACCGGCTGGCGCGCGACCTGATGGTACAGGAAACCATCATTGCCGATCTTCGTAAGCACGGATTCGAACTGGTTAGCGTCGCGGAACCCGACCTGATGGCGAACGATCCGACGCGCATCCTGGTTCGGCAGATGATGGGGGCGGTCGCGCAATACGAGAAGTCGCAAATCGTCCTGAAACTCCGTGGCGCGCGGATGCGGAAGCGAGCCAAGGAAGGACGCTGCGAAGGCCGGAAGCCCTACGGCTATTTCGACGGCGAGCAAACGGTTGTCGCGCGGATGCGTGACCTCCGCAAATCCGGTCTGGGATTTGATCGAATTGCGACGCAGCTTAACGTAGAAGGCATTAGGCCGCGCGTGGGCACGCGCTGGCATGGGCTGGTAGTCAATCGCATTCTGACGGGAAAGAGGTAGTCCGATGGCGCTGTACAAACGCGGCGGAACGTGGTGGTACAAATTCATCTTCGCCGGCAAGCTGATCCGGGAATCGGCAAAGACCAGTCGAAAGACGGTTGCCCAGGAGTCTGAGCGCAATCGCCGGTTGGAGCTTGAGAAAACGCTGGCCGGAATCCCGATTGAGAAGCGGGAAGGCCGCATACGGTCGGTCAAGGATGTGGTGAGGCCATATGAGCAGAGCTACGGAATCAATCACCGTGAGAAGTCCGTCCTGTTCAGCTCAAGCCGGCTGGCTCACGTGAAACGGCTGCTCGGGCACGTCCTTCTCCCCGACCTGAACGAAGCTGCCATCAAGGGCTATATCACAAATCGCCTCGAAGAGAAGGCCGGCGGACGCACGATCAATATGGAATTGAGAGAGCTATCCCGCGCGATTGGAAAGAAGTGGTCCGTCTTATGGCCGAAGGTGCGGAAGTTGGAGGAGCGCAAAGACGTTGGTAAGGCACTTTCGGCGGACGAGGAGAAGAAGCTTCTCGCGGCTGCCGCCGGCAAGAAACGGTGGAAAGTGGCGGCGGCGATTATCAGGGTCGCGCTTTTGACTGGGATGCGCTCGGGCGAGATCACTGGGTTGACCTGGGGACAGGTTGACCTTCATAGGAAGGTGGTCACTGTAGGGCGCGCGAAGACCTCGTCGGGAACGGGCCGGCAAATTCCCATGAACGATGAACTCTTCATGGTGCTGTCGGCCCACGCGCAGTGGTTCACTAAGAAATTCGGCGCTGCCAAACCGGAGCACTACCTGTTCCCGTTCGGCAGGCCCGCGCCAACCGATCCGACCAAGCCGACTACGACTTTAAAGACCGTCTGGGGCAGCATCCGTGAAAAGGCAGGGGTAGAGTGCCGCCTCCATGACTTGAGGCACACAGCGGCCACCAAAATGGCCGAGGCGGGCATTCCTGAGAGCACCATGCTTGCGCTCATGGGTCACATGAGCAGGGCCATGCTTGAGCGATACAGTCATATTCGGATGAACGCCAAGCGAGAGGCGGTGAAGGCGCTCAGCACTCTGACGGCGATCTCCACTCCGGGAGTATGCGAACAGGCCCAGGAAAAACAGGCGCAGTCGAAGCTTCAGGAAAGTGTACTTCAGTGATGGCTGATTTGGTAGCTTCTTGCTACGATGGGGGCTCACATGTGCCGACGATGTTTTCTTCCCCCTCTGCCTGAGCATGACTGCGCTGCGAACTTGCTCTCGAAAGCTGCCGATGCCCTCCTGGTAGGCGATTTGGCGCAGGCGGAAACCCTGCTTGTGAAAGCTGACCTCAAGCCACTTGAGGAATATCGATATTCCATCGCCGGACCCATCAATCCGGCGATTATTCGACAGACGAAGCTCCCGGTCTTTGAACGTCTACCCAGTCGTAGACACTCGCATATGCCTACCTTGGCCGTGACCAGACAGGTGCTCGCCCGTGATGGTTATCGGTGCCGCTTCTGCGGGGTGAGAGTAGTTGTCAAGGAGGCTCAGAAGACGTTTACGGCGGCTCTGCCCAAAGCGGCTCGATGGGGTCCCAGGAACCAGGACTGTCACTTCGGGCTTGCAATATTGAGAGCCTCAATCGATCACGTGGTGCCATTCCAACGTGGCGGAAGTAACGAGCCGGAGAACCTCGTGACTACATGCAACCCCTGTCAGTTCGGCCGCGGCGTTTTCCTGCTCGATGAAGTCGAACTTGAAGACCCGAGGAAATACCCGCCCGTCATCGACTCGTGGGATGGTATCACCAGGTTGCGAGGTATGCGCACGGCGGCCGCTGTTTAGCGGACTTCTACGCCCCTTCCGCAATCAATCGCTTCTGCGAGCGCTGTTTTTACCCGCGACAGCAGTTCCCGAGGGGCCGCTGCCGTCTCAGAGCAGAATTCGACAGTCTCTTCGGAGATGTCAACGCACCACCGCCTCGCGCCCTGGGTGAACCTCAGACCATACGTTTCGTTGCGTTCGCAACAGCCAAGCCACTCGAAACGGCATACCTCGGGGCGCTCGCCGCGGATCATCGATTCAATGAGCTTTCGCTCGCCTCTTGATGGTAATGAAGGTGTCATCATGACCTATTTATCGCCTCCGGTTGCTGAAAGGCTTAATCATGGCGCGGGAAAAACGGCAAGGGCACAAAAATGGGTACAACTCGCCGTCTTGCGGTTTCGACCTGATTTCTAAATCGTTGATTTTTGTGGTGAGCGCGGAAGGAATCGAACCTTCAACCTACTGATTAAGAGTCAGTTGCTCTGCCAATTGAGCTACGCGCCCGATCCGGGGAGAGTACACAAAAAACTGCGGGGCCGGTGCGGCGCTTTTCCGCCGCGCCACGAACCGATTATACCATCGCGCGCGCCTCTGTCACGCCGGTTTTGCCGTCCCCGGCTCCGGCAGGCTTGCGGCGGCGATCTGCGCTATGTCCAGCAGCTTCGGCGGCGTCGCCGTCATCGTGCCCAGCGCGTCGCGGAACATCGTCTGGCAGAACGGGCACGCCGTCCCGATCACCGGCGCCCCGGTCGCCACCAGTTGCTCCACTCGCTCGATGTTCACGCGCTTGCCCTTTTCCTCGCCCAGAAACATCTGGCCGCCGCCTGCGCCGCAGCAGAAGGAACGCTCCCGCGACCGCGCCGCTTCCACCACCTCGCCCGACCGCGCAATCACCGCCCGCGGCTCCTCATACACATTGCGATACCGCCCCAGGTAGCACGGATCGTGAAACACTACCCGCTCTCCCGCCCCGGCGGCGGCCTTCGGCAGCCGGCCGTCGATTCGCGCCAACAGCTCGCTGTGATGCTCGATCTCGAACGTGCCGCCGAATTCCTTCCAGTCCGTGCCGATCGTGCGCACGCAGTGCGGGCAGATCGAAACCATCTTCCCCACCTTGGCCGCGCGCAGCGTTTCGATGTTCTGTTCCGCCACCTGGCTCGCTGCCAGGTCGTTGCCCAGCCGGCGCGCCGGGTCGCCCGTGCACTTCTCCTTGCGCAGCACGCCGAACGTCACCCCCGCGTGCCGCAGCACGCGCGCCAGCGCCAGCACAATCTCGCGCCCTTGCGGATCGTACGCCCCCATGCAGCCCAGCCACAGGCAATACTCCTGCGAGCCGTCATAATACGGCAGCTCATTCTTCTCGATGAACTTCTGCCGCTCGCTGGCGGCAAAGCCCAGCGAATTGCCGTTGCGCTCCAGGTTCAAAAACAGCTTGGTGCCGTATTCGTTTTCCCATTTGCCCGTGTTCACCGCGCCGCGCCGCAGCCCGATAATGATCGGCAGGTGCTGAATCCCCACCGGGCACTGGTATTCGCAGCCGCCGCAGGAGGTGCATTGGAATACCGCTTCCTCGGAAATGTGCGCGCCCAGCAGCGGGGCTTCATTCCCGGGGCCTTCCTCGTTCAGGTAGTGCCGCAGCCCCAGCACAATTTCTTTGGGGTTGAGCACCTTCCCGGTGTTGTTGGCCGGACAGTGTTCCGTGCAGCGCCCGCACTCCACGCAGCTATACGCCTGTAGCGCGTCGATGCGCGTGACGTCTTTGCCCGTATCGAGCCCGAAATCTTCGTCGCCCTCCAGCGGCGGAATGCGGCTGAAACCGGCGCGGCGCAGGAACACCGTGAACGGGCTGATCGCCAGGTGCAGGTGCTTGGTATGCGGAATCAGCGGCAGAAACACCGCCAGCGTCACCGTGTGCAGCCACCAGTTGATGCGTCCTCCGGCCGTCCCTTCGCCGTACCAGAGCATCCCCAGGTAGGTCACCATCAGCGCGAAAATCAGGAACGCGATCACGCCCGATTCCGGCGAAACCGCTCCCAGCCAGCGCGGCCGTACCAAAAAGCGGCGCACGAACAGCCCCGTGATTCCCACCGCGACCAGCACCGCCCACACCGCAACGAAGCCGAAATAGAATCGGCCGAACGCGCTGTGCGGCGTGAGAATCGTCCATCCGAAGCCGCTCGCGACGTGGTTGATCGTGATCAGGGCAAACGCGCAGAAGCCCCAGAATACGAAGGCGTGCGCCAGCCCCGGCAGCGGACGCTCGCGAATCACTTTCCCCTGCGCCGCCACTTCCCAGAGAAGCTGGCGAATCCGCGGAGCCAGGGGCGCGAGTTCGAAATCGGGAGTCGGACGGGAGCGGCGAATGGCGCGCAGCACACGGCGGAGGCGCATCCAAAACAGTCCGAGAGAAGTCAGAATCAGGACAAGCAACAGGGCCCGCTCAACCCACGTAGGATCTGTCATAGATACAGTTTGACTGTAGCGCAAAACCCGCGAAGCGAAAGCCCGCGCACGCCTCGCGTAAAATAGACCTTTTGGAGGGTGCTTGCGTATTGTCGTCTCCGGCTCCGCCGGCTTCATCGGGTCGCACCTGTGCGACCGTCTGCTCGCAGAAGGCCACACCGTCGTGGCGCTCGATAATTTCCTGACGGGGAGTTCCCGCAACCTCGCTCATCTCGACGGTACCCCGGCCTTCGCATTCCGCGAACAGGACATCACCCGCCCCTTCTCCATCGAAGGCCCCGTCGATGCCGTGGTCAACATGGCCTCCCCGGCCAGCCCCAAAGATTATCTGCAGTATCCCATTGAGACTCTCGATGTCGGCTCCCTCGGCACTCGCAACTGCCTCGAACTCGCGCTTGCCAAAGGCGCCCGCTTCCTGCTGACGTCCACCTCGGAATGCTACGGCGATCCCCTCGTGCACCCGCAGGTCGAAACCTACTGGGGCAACGTCAACCCCGTCGGCCCCCGCTCCTGTTATGACGAAAGCAAGCGCTTCGCCGAAGCGCTCACCATGGCGTATCACCGCCGCCACGGCCTGCGCACCAGCATCGCGCGCATCTTCAACACGTACGGCCCGCGCATGAAACTCAACGACGGCCGCGTCGTGCCCGCCTTTCTCGACCAGGCGCTCAGCGGACTTCCCATGACCGTCTTCGGCGATGGCTCCCAGACGCGCAGTTTCTGCTATGTAAGCGATCTGGTGGATGGCCTCTACCGCCTGATGCTCAGCGACGAGCGCTACCCCGTCAACCTCGGCAATCCGCACGAGATGACGATTCTCGAATTCGCCGAAAAGATCCGCTCGCTGACCGGCAGCACGTCCGCCATCGTGTATCAACCGCTGCCGCAAGACGACCCTCAGCAGCGCAAGCCCGAGATCGCCAAAGCCCGCGCGCTTCTCGGCTGGGAGCCCAGAATCACTCTCGACGAAGGCCTCCGCGAAACCGTCGCCTACTTCCGCACCCTCCAGCCTGCGACTGCATGAGCCCTGGCACCGCCGGCGATCTTGCCGCCGGGGCCTTTCTCCGCTTTTCCCTCAAAACGAAATCTTCACTCCCAGCTGCAGCGCCCTTCCGCCGCCGGTGCCGTTGACTCCCGTGCCGCTGCCCAGGGTCCCGGTCACGAATCCGAAATTCGAACTCGTCAGCGAGTTTTGCGGGTTCGCAAACTGCGGCGTATTGGTGAAGTTGAACGTCTCGCAGCGAAACTCCGCATTCACCCGCTCGCGAAACTTGAAGTTCTTGAACAACGACAGGTTCAGGCCGAACAGTCCCGGCCCGCTCAGAATGTTGCGTCCCGATGTACCGAACCGCACCCCCGTCGGCTGCGCGAAACTGGCGGTGCTGAACCACTGGTTGCCGGTGTTGATCCCGTGCAGAATCTGTACCGGCGCCACCTGGTCCGCCGTCTGCGTTTCCCCGATCGGTGTATTCAGGCTTGCGCCGCTGGCGCTGATATAGATTGGCGTTCCGCTGAGTAACTGCAGCACGCCGGAAAGTTGCCAGTTGCCCAGCACCCACGCGCCCGGCCCGCTCCGCAGCCACTTCTTGCCCTTGCCCGCCGGCAGTTGATACACATAACTCTGTGTATAGGTCAACGTGCGGTCGAAGTCCGCCCGTGCGTAATTGCGGGGCACGTTGATCTGCCACAGCATGTTGCCGTCGTCGCCGGTCTGGAAGTTCATGGCTTTGCCCCAGGCGAACGAAGTAGTCACAATCAGGTCTCCGAAGCGCCGGTCTACCTTCGCCTGCAGCGCGTTGTACGTCGAGGAGAAACCTTGCCATCGCAGCGTGGCGTTGGATGTTTTGCCGTACAGCATGTTGAGGGGCTCGCACGCCGTGCCGCACCCGATCGTAGTGGCGGCGTTCAACTGCCAGTAAGTCGGAGTATCCACGCCATGCACGCCCACATATGCCAGGTCCAACGTCCAATGTGCGGGCAGCACACGCTGCACCGCAAAGTTCCAGGTCTCCGTGTACGGGTTCTTGAAGTTGAGATTGATTACGTCGAAGGTCTGGCTGAGCAGCGAACCGGTTGCCGGGATGATGCCGTTGGAGGGAATCGTCACCGGAACCGGCAGCGGGAAGCCGTTCTGGAAAGTCGCCGGCTGCCCGCCGGGCAACAGCGTGGTCGCGTAACCGTTTCCCACGTTGGTGTAGAAGTTATTCGAGCGCACCGGATAGTTATAAGCATACGTATTATCCGGGAACGGCGTGTAACTGGTGCCGAACCCCGCCCGCACCACCGTCTTATCCGTCAAACGGTAAGCCAGCCCGATGCGCGGGGCGAAATAATTATAGTGCGTCTTCATTCCCAGGTTCGAGGGATTGTTGCCGACCCCCGCCATCACCAGAGAGTTGGTGGTCGGGTCGTAGTTCGAAAAACCGCCGGGGAATTGGGGGGTAGCCGGCGGATAGAATTCCCACCGCAGGCCCAGGTCCACCGTCAGTTTCGGAGATACCTGCCACTTATCCCCGCCGAAACCGAAAAACTCCCACTGCCGGTAAGCCGGGAAGTATGTGTTCACATCGCGGCCGAGCTGGTACGGTACATCCAGCAGGAAGCTCGCCATGTCATTGGCGATTCCCAGCTTCGAAGAGTTGCAATTGGTCGCCAGTCCGTTCGATCCGGTGGCGATCGGCGTGCAGAGCGCCGTCTGCTGGTTGCCGAAGTAATAGATACCGCGCGGGCTGTAAGTCTGGTCCTGGAGCAGGTTATCGCGCAGGCGTTTCAGGTCGAAGCCCCACTTGAAGGTATGGTTGCCCTTCGTCTTTGTCCATGTATTTACCAGGTCGACGTTGACTTCCGAACGCACCCAGGGCAGACTCGCGGAATAGCCGATTACCGGGTTGGAGAAGCCGTCGTTGATCTGGATTCCCACCATTCCGCTCGTGAAGTCGCTGATATTCACCCCGGGAATTCCCAGGTTCTCCGTATCCTTGGTGCCGTAATCGGAGGGCACAGCTTCGTTGTGGTAGTAGGAAACCGCCAGCCGCACTTCCGCTACCATGGAAGGCGAAATGATGCGGTCGTAATTGAGCCCGGTGCTGTAGGTGGTCTGCGTACCCGTGCCCATAAAAGCGCCGCCGGGGCCATCGCCGCCGGCATTGCCGAAGAGCGGCGCCTGGAAGATCACCGGCCGTGAGAAACTGATACGCTCGCTCAGTCGGTCCTTATCGGTCGGGTTGTAATCCACCTTCTCGTCGAACGAATCGGTAGTCTTGGTGTAAGGCAGCAGCGCGAAGTAGTTATTGGCCGGGTTGGCGATGTTATAAGACTCATTCGTGGGCGCCAGCATGGCCAGAATCTTGGCGGATACCGCGTTGATCCGGTTGGATGGAATGATATTGCCGGGGAATGGCGTTCGCCCGGTGCCATCCAGCGGGTTGCCGGTGGCCGGATCGTAAATCGTGGTCGCCGCGCCGCTCAGGTCGCCCGTGCGCCAGGGATTCGGCGGAATCGTCACCAGGTTGGTGTTCGCCTCATGGTCCATGACCCGCAGGTAATCTCCGAAAACAAACATCTTGTTCTTCCTGATCGGCCCGCCTAAGTTGCCGCCCACATAGTTATACGCGAGGTGCCCCACCGAGGGGTTGAAGAACGACCGCGCGTTGAAGTCGCTGTTCTGCAGAAATTCGTACGCCGCGCCGTGCCAGCTGTTCGTGCCCGATTTCAGCACAACGTTCACCACCGCTCCCGCGGCGCGCCCCATTTCCGGATCGTGATTGGTCAGGGAAACGTCCACCGTCTGGATGGCCTCGATCGGCGGAATATAAATCTGCAGCAGGCCGGTCCGTTCGTTGTCGTCCGTGCCTTCGATCATGAAGTTGTTGGTCTGCCGCGCCTGCCCGTTGACCTCCGTCTGCAGCGAACTCGATGCATTGAAGAACTGCGAGTGCTGCTCCTGTACCGGCGCCACCCCCGGCGCCAGGTTCAGCAGGCTCTGGAAGTTGCGGTTCGAACTGACCAGCGGCACGTTGGCCAGCACCGTGGTGTCGATCTTCTGGGTTGTCGATGCGCTGTCGGTCTGCAGAATCGGCGGCGCGCCGGTCACTTCGATGCTCTCTGACACGCTCCCCGGCTCGAGTTGGACATCTACGCGCGTGCTCGTGTCCACCAGCACCGAAATGTCCTTGCGGGTTTCCTTCTTAAAGCCGCTCGCCTCCGCCGATACCGCATAGATGCCGGGCGGAACGTTGGGCAGAATGTAGTTTCCGCTTTCGTTGGTCTGCAGCGCATGAGTGACGCCGGTTTGCGTTTCCGTGATGGTGATTCTGGCGTTTGGAACCACCGCACCGGAGGTGTCCGTCACGGTTCCGAGCAGCGTGGCATTGACGGCCTGCGACCAGCACACACTGGCGGCCGCACAGATGAGAATCATCGCGATTACAATCAGACGCACACGTAGCATAGAATTTTCCCCCATTACTTCAACCTGCCTCTGAAGCGGGAAGCAGGAATTCAGAGAGCGATCTCTTCGTAATTCGAAGCAGCGGGCAGGCGCAAGGCGTGCCTCCCGACTCCCAGAGGAATTCTAGGCGGGCCCGCCGGGAGTGGGAAGTTTCATCAGGTTAATTTAACGGAAAAAAGAGGTATCGCTGCGGAGCGGCCTACTCTTCAATGATCTCGATCGCATTAATCAGAGCGTAATTGGCAATGGGAACGAACTCCAGGTCGATCTTTCCCAGGGGCGATGCCGGCACGTTGTGGAACTCGCGCACCACGGCCCGGTTCCCGACTCCGCCCGCTTCCTGGAGAATGTCGAAATGCTGCAAAAGTGTGCGGCCGTTGCAATATACGTCGAATACCCGGCTGCCCGGCCCTCCCGCGGAATTCTGCGGCGTAAACCAGGTCTCCGAAAAATGCAGCGCCACCGTATACAGCCCGCCTTGCGCGACCGGAATCGAATAGCTGAAATGGCCCACCCGCTCCCACTGGTACAGTCCGGCGTCCGCCGTCTGCCCGATCGGCACCGCGCGCGTCGATTTCCGCCCGCCCGCAAACCAGCGGTCCGGCAGCCACGTCGCTCCCAGGTGGTCGCGGAAAGGCCGGTCGCCCGCCGTGATGCGGATGGGCCGCATCTTCCCCGGAGTCCCGGGCACAATTTCGATGGCATTGAGGAACGATTTCGGCTCGCCTCCCTGAAACATCAGGTGCAGGTATCCGTCCCGCCCGGGAGAGACGTCCTTGAAAATCTTCTCCGTCGCGGTATCGATTCCGCCCGCGTCGCTGGCCACGTCCAGGCCCAGCCCCGGCTGCCCGTTGATCGCGATGTCCATGTTGCGGAGCGTGTCGCTGGCCACACCCGTTTCGGCGAAGCAAAGGTGCAGTTCGTAAACCCCGGGATGCAGCGGGATGGCATAGACAAACTGCCCTTCGCGGCCGTTCTGAAACAGCTCCGGATCCGCCGTGCGTGCAATCGGAGCCTCCGGACGGTGGAATGTGGCGCCGCCCGTGAAGTTGCGGTCGGTCATCCAGGTACGCCCTGCGGAATCGATGTACGGCGCGGCGCGCTCTCCCGCGGCGATGCGAATCTCCCCGATGCCCGCCACCGCCGCCACAGGTACCCCCGCCACGGGATGCCGGCCGATCCGTTGCAAAACCGCCTGCCGGAACTGCGGCAGGGTCCACGGAATCACCGTCGCCGCAACCACCGCTGCGGCGATCAGAACCCTCGCGGGAATGCGCCGGGGCCGCACCGGTTGCGGTTGCACCTCGGGAGCGGCCGGCGGAGGCGCTACCACCGTTGTCTCGCCGCTGCCCTGCTGCACGAACTCGGGCGCGTACCGCCCGTTAGGAATCACAATCCGGATCTTGTGACCGGCACCCTCGCCCGCGTAGTAATCCTTCAGCCGTTTGCGCAGGTGAAGTGTATCCACGCGCACCACCGCGTCCTGTTGCGGGTCGAACCGCGGGCCGCGCCCAAGCACTTCCATCGCGATGGCATACTCGGTGATCTCGCCGCTCATGCCACCCAGTTGCTTGTCGCACAGGTACACCAGCAACCGCGAAAGTTTTGGCGAGCGCCGGAACGCATCCAACGCCAGCACGGCCGCGACTTCGGCCCTGCACGCATCGCCATCAGGTATTCCCAGGCCCACGCCCGTAGACGACGTCGACGCCATGGTGAAAAAGATTTTAGCATGCTGTTTTCCTCATCGGTTAGCCCCATTTAACGCCTCGTTAACCTAAGAAACCTGCCCCCTTTTAACACCGCCCCGTGGCGCCGGTGCCTTTCCGCACTGGCATCCTGCCGCGCATCGCGCTAACGTGGAAAACTGCAAAATAGGAGAAGGTACCCTCATATGAAAAACCTCACTCGCAGGAGCCTGCTGCAAGGAACCATCGCCGCTCCCGGCGTCGCCGCCGTCTCGTCGGTCGTCGGCGCCGCCGCCGAAGCCGAACAGGAAGCCTCCGCCACTTCCGCTCCCGGCGGCCGCGAACGCCTCCTGCTGGATTTCGGCTGGCGCTTTCACTTCGGCCATGCCAGCGACGAAACCCAGGACTTCGGTTTCCACGGCAACTTCTCCAAGACCGGCAACTTCGGCGCCGTCGCCACGCCCCTCTTCGATGACAGCGACTGGAAACCCCTCGACCTTCCCCATGATTGGGCCATCGAACTGCCCTTTCAGGATGACCGCGCCCTCTCCAGCAAGGGATTCTATCCGCTCGGCCGCAATTACCCCGCGACCAGCATCGGATGGTATCGCCGGCTCTTCGATCTCCCCGCATCGGCCGCCGGTAAGCGCATCTCCCTCGAATTCGATGGCGCTTATCGTGAAGCCATGGTCGTCTTCAACGGTTTCTATGTGGGCCGCCACATCGGCGGCTACGATCCCTTCCGCTTCGATGTCACCGATTTCGTCGGCGACTCCGGCCCGCAGGTTCTGCTGGTGCGCGTCGATGCCACGCAGAGCGATGGCTGGTTCTATGAGGGCGCCGGCATCTACCGGCACGTCTGGCTGGTGACCACCAACCCTGTTCACGTCAAACAGTGGGGCACCTTCGCGCGCTCGCAGGTGCGGCCCGGGGAGGCCACTGTCTCCATTCGCACGGAAGTCGAGAACCAGGCCGCGGGCCCGCAGACCGCGCGCGTGAAATCCACCATTCTCGATCCCTCCGGAAAAACCGTGGGCACCGCCACCAGCACTCCCGCGCCCATCCCCCAGGGCCAGGAGGGCAAGTACGAACAGCAGGTGATCGTGCGGTCGCCCGCCCTCTGGTCGCTCGAGCAGCGCAACCTTTATAAATTGGTCACCGAAGTCGAAGTGGGCGGCGCCGTCACAGACCGCTACGAAACCCGATTCGGCATCCGCACCTGCCGCTTCGATGCGGAAAAGGGCTTCTTCCTCAACGGCAAGAGCGTCAAGCTCAAGGGCACCTGCAATCACCAGGACCACGCCGGAGTGGGCGCCGCGCTGCCCGATTCGCTGCAGTATTACCGCGTGCGCAAACTGCAGGAAATGGGATGTAACGCGCTGCGCACCTCGCACAATCCGCCGACTCCCGAACTGCTCGATGCCGCCGACGAACTCGGCATGCTGGTGTTCGACGAGACCCGCATGATGTCGTCCAACCCCGAAGGCCTCAACCAGTTCGAGAACCTTGTCCGCCGCGACCGCAACCGCCCGAGCGTCTTCATGTGGTCGATGGGCAATGAGGAAGGCGTCGCCGCCACCGAACGCGGCCTGCTCATCCTCACCGCTATGAAGGAAGTGGCCGCCCGCTGGGATGGCTCCCGGCCCGTCTCCACCGCTCCTCTCGGCGGAAACAACATGGGCAAATTCGGATTCCAGGCCTGCGATGTGCAGGGCTACAACTATGCCGACCCGGCCGCGGACGCCTTCCACAAGGCGCACCCCGATGTTCCGGTGATGGGCACCGAGCAGGTCAGCGCCGTTGGCACGCGCGGCATCTACATCATGGACCCGGCCCACGGCTACGTGGGCTCGTATGACCCTTACACCACCAGCGGACGCGCCTCCGCCGAAGGCTGGTGGCGTTTCTGCGATGCCCGGCCCTGGCTTGCCGGCGGCTTCGTGTGGACCGGCTTCGATTACCGCGGCGAGCCTTCCCCCTACAGTTGGCCCAATATCAGCTCGCAGTACGGCATCATCGATACTTGCGGCTTCCCCAAGGATTCGTTCTTTTATTACCAGTCCTGGTGGACCGACAAACCCGTGCTGCACCTCTTCCCGCACTGGAACTGGCCCGGCCTGGAAGGCAAAGAGATCGCCGTCTGGGTCTACTCCAACCTCGACCGCGTGGAACTGTTCTGCAACGGCGAAAGCCTCGGCGCCAAGGAGATGCAGCACGCCCGGCACCTGGCCTGGAACGTGAAGTACGCGCCGGGCTCCATTGAAGCGCGCGGCTTCCAAGGCGGCAGACAGGTGATGACGGTAAAACGCGAGACCACCGGCGCGCCGGCCGCGCTCGCCATGACGTCCGACCGCAACGAATTCACCGCCAATGGCGAAGACTCTCTCAGCTTCGCCATCGAAGTGCGCGATGCGCAGGGCCGCTATATGCCGCTCGCCGACAACGAAGTGAGCTTCCGCGTCGATGGGCCCGCGCACCTCATCGGCGTCGGCAATGGCGACCCCACCTGCCATGAGCCGGATAAAGGCTCTTCGCGCAAAGCCTTCAACGGCCTCTGCATGGCGATTGTGCAATCCACTAAGTCGCCAGGAGAAGTCGTCGTTGAGGCCACTTCCCCCGGACTCGCGCCGGCGCGCATGCGGCTCGCATCCAAAGCCGCTCCGCCGCGCCCGCAGGTGGCCGTGTGGGAGCGCGAAATCCCCTCCGGCGAAGGCGTCACCGGCTTGTGGCGCACGGGGGGCGAAGTCTTCACCCTGCATCAATCCGGCGGCACTGTGACCGGCCGCGTGGAAGGCGGCGGCGGACGCGGCGGCGATGGCGAAATTCGCGATGGCAAGGTGGAAGGAGCCACCATCTCCTTCCGCGCCGGCAACTCCACGTACTCCGGCACCGTCGGCTCCGATCACATGGAACTGCAGCGGACGTTCAACTTCGGCGGCCGCGGTCCGCGCCCCGAACCGCAGGCCGCGGCCGGTGGTCCCGCCATCGGCCCGCCGCCCGACGGGTCCGATCCGTCGCGCCCGCAGTTCGTCGGCCTGGGAGGCGGCGGACGCGGCGGGTTCGGCGCCCCTGCAACCGTCACGCTGCGCCGTTCGCAAAGGTAAAAAGAGCGCGCGACCACCACGAAGTCGCGGGTTTCCGGGGTCTTCCTGATCCGCTGTACCCGAATCGTCATTGCCGTGCAATCAGGCTGAAACATGGCGCGGCTACACTGGCGCTTCTATGCAAATGCGCCAGATCCGCCGGCTGCTCGCCGGCCTCCTTCTCGCCGTGTCCGTCTCGTTCGCGCAGTTCGATGCCGCCGAAGTGCTCGGCACCGTGCGCGATGCATCGGGTTCGGTGGTGCCGAAAGCCACCGTTACCCTGCTTCACCAGGAGACCGGCATTCAGGCAAAAGCCAAAACCGACGAAAACGGCAACTACGATTTCTTCAACGTCAAGGTCGGGCGCTACACCGTCACCGTCGAAGCCGCCGGCTTCGATAAGGCGACGAATGCCGACGTCAACGTGGTGGTCAATGCGCGCCAGCGCGTCGACTTCGCGCTTCAGGTGGGCGGCATCGCGCAATCCGTGGATGTCAGCGGCACCGCCGCGGCGCTCGACACGGATTCGAGCGAACGCGGGCAGGTCATCGGCACGCAGCCGATCGTCGAACTGCCGCTCAACGGGCGCAACTTCTCCGATCTCGCTCTGCTCAGCGTCAACATTCACCGCTCCGTGTACGCCTACGCCGTGCCGCCGCGCGAAGGCGCATTCAACGCCAATGGAATGCGCAGCACCTATAACAACTTTATGCTCGATGGCGTCGATAACAATCCGTACTCCACCAGCAACCAGGGTTACTCGAACCAGGTGGCGCAGCCTTCGCCGGATGCCGTCGAAGAGTTCAAAGTCATCACCGGCAATTACTCCGCCGAATACGGCCGCGTGGGCGGCGCCATCGTCAACGTGGTGATGCGCTCGGGCACCAACCAGATTCACGGCACGGCCTACGAGTTTCTGCGCAATACGGATCTCAATGCCATCGGATACATCTTCGGCCAGCGGCCGGCCACGTTCCAGAAGCCCAGCCTGCAGCGCAATCAGTTCGGCTTCACCGTCGGCGGCCCCATCGTCAAGAACCGCATCTTCTATTTCGCGGATTACGAAGGCCTGCGCAACCTGCAAAAGGCTCTCAACTTCGACTCCATCCCCAACCTCACCGATCGCTCCGGCGTCCTGCCCGTCACGGTGGTCAATCCGCTGACCGGCGCCGTCTACGCCGCCGGCACGCAGATTCCCATGACGCCCTTCGCGCAGAAAGTGCTCAGCCAGCTTCCGGCGCCCAACGGGGCCGGCCGCTCCAACGACTACCAGGCGCTTCTGCTGACGCGCGATTACGGCGACAAGTTCGACGCCAAGATCGACGGCCAGATCAACGACCGCATGTCCGCCTTCGTGCGCTTCAGCCAGCGCAAAGACAACCAGTTTTATCAGCCCACCATCGCCGGTCCTTCAGGCGGCGATGGCAACGGCTACGTGCGCGTGCTCGACCAGAACGCCGCCGCATCCTTCACCTGGAGCATCACGCCGGCTTCGCTGCTCGATGTGCGGCTGGGATTCAGCCACGTGCTGGGCGGCAAGTTTCCGCCGTTTCTCGGCGGTTCCAGCGCCGAATCGCTGTACGGCCTCGATGGCCTTTCGACGTCCCCATTCCTCACCGGCGGTTTGAACACGCAAAACATCAGCGGCTTCAGCGGCATGGGCCGCCAGGCCACCAATCCGCAGTTCCAGAACCCCACCAACTGGGACCCCAAAGCCAATTACTCCTGGATGAAAGGCCGGCACGCGCTGAAATTCGGAGTGGAGGGCGGCATCATCCACACCGAGGTCATGGACATCAACCCGGTCTACGGCCTGCAGGCGTACGCCGGCCAGTTCAGCAAGCCCACCTGCGCGCAGCTCGGGCTCGCCTCCAGCTGCAGCGTGCCGGCCGACCCCACCAGCTACAACCTGGCCGATTTCATGTTCGGCACCCCCAGCCAGATCCAGCTCGCCAACTACCTGGTGGGCAATTACCGCCAGCGCCAGTTCTTCGCTTACGTGCAGGACGATTTTCGCGTCAACAGCAAGCTCACCTTGAACATCGGGCTACGCTGGGAATACGCCACGCCGCGCTGGGAGCGCGACAACGTGCTCAGCAATTTCGACCCCGCTACCAATTCCATCCTCACCGCCAAAAACGGCAGCCTCTACGACCGCACGCTGGTCAATCCGGATTACAAGGATTTCGCACCGCGCCTCGGCCTGGCGTATTCCATCGATCCCAAAACCGTGGTGCGCGCCGGCTACGGCATCAGCTACGTCCACCTGAACCGCCTGGGAAGCGCGGACGAGCTGGGCATCAACGGACCGCAGGTCAATATCGTTACCATCAACCAGACTTCGCCGGTGAACAATCCCGGTTTCATCACCACGGCGAACTCCTTCCCGCCGGGCCTCACCAGCGAGCAGAATTTCAACCCGGTCAACGCCAACATTTCTTATATCCCCAAGGACACGCGCTGGCCGTATATCCAGACGTGGTTCCTGGCCGTGCAGCGCGAAGTCGCCAAAGATACGGTGGTCGAGCTGACGTACTCGGGCAATCACAGCTCGCGCCTGCCGATCGTCGCCGATTACAACCAGGCGCTGGCCAACCAGCCCGGCCAATCGCTGGGCATTCAGGCGCGCCGTCCCGATCAATCCCTCGGCGCCATCACCTGGGTCGATCCCGCGGGCATCTCGACGTATAACGGGCTGGCCGCGCGCGTCGAGCACCGCTTCTCGCACGGTTTCTACTTCCTGAATTCCTTCACCTGGTCGAAGGCGCTGGGCGATTCCGAACAGGCGCTCGAGACCGCGTCCGGACAGGCGCTGGCCAATCCGCAGAACATCTACAATCTGGCGGCCGAGCGCGGACCCTCCAGCTTCGACGTGACCGTCATGAACACCACCAGCTTCGTCTACCAGCTTCCGTTCGGCAAAGGCCGCAAGTTCGGCGCGAGCTGGAACCGGCTGCTCGATGGCGCAGCCGGAGGGTGGGAAGTGAACACCATCAACACGGCCAATACCGGCCTGCCGGTGAACGTGGTGTACGCGCCCGCCGCAGCCAACGACGTCACCGGACGCATTCCCGATTATCGCGGCGAATCCGTGATGCGGCCCAACGTGGTCGGCAACCCGACGGATCTGCGGTCCGGCGACGCCATCGATCATTATTTCGATCCCGCCGCCTTCCAGGTGCCTTCGGCTTCTGCGCCGTTCGGCAACTCCGGCCGCAATGCCTACCGCACCCCCAGCTTCAACCAATGGGACCTGGCGGTGGACAAAGAATTCGCCATCCGCGAAGACATGGCGCTGCAGTTCCGCAGCGAATTCTTCAACGTGCTCAACCACACCAATTTCGGATTCCCGGACGCGACCATCACGGACGCCGCGTTCGGCACCATCCGCCAGACATACCCGGCCCGGCAGATCCAGTTCGCGCTGAAACTGCTGTTCTGATAGCGACGGTGCATTTCTGCACGCCTGCCACCCGCTGTTGCCGCTCTTCGGCGCTGAAAGTGCTAAGCTGACTGCCATGGCAGGGTTTCCGCCAGTACCGCCGGCACCACCGGCGCCGCAGCCTCCGGCCTGCGCCAATTGCCTGACCACCATCCAATCCAACGGTGCTCCCCCGGTGCAAACGCCCATGAACATGGTGAAGGCGAGCGATGGCAAAATGCGCATCGATATGCCCAACACCAGCGTCATCTCGAACCCGGCGGCGCAGCAGGCCATCCTGCTCGATCACGTCAACATGCAGGCGCACGTTCTGCCCATGCAGCCGCAGATGCCCCAAATGCCGCAAATGCCAGGCATGCCGCAGCTGCCCGCAATGCCCAAGCTGCCCGGAATGCCGCAGCCGCCGCAGGTCTCGGTGCAGAATCTCGGCAAGAGCCTGATCGAAGGCCATCCCGTGGAGGGGATGCGCTACACCGTACAACCACCGGCGCCGCCGCAGATGCCGCAAGCGCCACAAATGCCCCAAGCTCCCCAAGTGCCCGGCATGCCGCAGGCGCCGCAGATGCCCGCCATGCCGAAACCGCCGCAGATGCCGCCTCCTCCCACGGTCTCGGAAGTCTGGACCAGCACCGCTCTGAAGGTGCCGGTGCTTACCAAGATCACTACGCCGGGCGGTGTACAAACCACGTATTGCAAACCGGCGCCGGCGCCCGAACCCAACCCCGCCCTTTTCCAGATCCCTCCGGGGTACAAAGTGGTGATGCCGCAACCTCCGGCGCCGCCGCAGTTGGCGGTGCCCAAACCGCCCCTCCCGAAGCTTTGAATCTTATGGATGAACCTGCAAGTTCCGGTCTTTACATCGGCAGCGTGCCCCTTCTATCGCATCCTATCGAGCTGGTGAGAACCGGCACGCCGGGATTCAAACGGCCGCCGGAAGGCGGGTTTCCGCTTTTCGAAGGCATCAAACTGATCCCGTTCTTTCCCGCCGAACAGAACCAGGTTTTCGGAGTCAGCCCCGGCAGCCGCAAGCAGGAATGGCAGTACATCGACGTGCGCCGCGTGGCCATCCTGATCGAGCTGGCGCTGAGACAGCGGCTGCAGTGGGTGGTTGCGGAAAACAACGGGCCCGCTCTTTGGTCGCGGCTCAAGCTGAGGATCCAGGTGCTCTTGAAAACCCTGTGGCTCTCCGGTGAGTTGCAGGGTTCCAAGCCGGACGAAGCTTACTTCGTCCGCTGTGACGAATACACCATGACGCAGGAGGATATCGATTCCGGCCGCGTGGTGGCGCTGCTCGGCTTCGCTCCGCTCTACCCGGCCGAGTTCGTCCTGCTGCAGATCACCGCATTCGCCCGCAGGCCTCTGGCGCCGCCGGAGGAAGAGACGTAACTACTCGCCCTTCCCCTCCACCACCGCAATCTTCTCCTTCTCCGCCGCGCGATTGAACGCAGGAACGTCGCGGCTCAAGACCTGGTCCCAGGCGTTCAACTGCTCCTGCAGCCTGCCGCTCAATTCCGTGAAGAGCTGCTGCTGTCCGCCGGTGGGCGCGGCGTCGCTCGAGTCCACGCTCCAGTTGAGGTAGATCAACTGCTCGTCGATCATGGTCGGGTACCGCAGGTCGCCTTCGGTGCTCTTCATCTTCACCTGAATCATCTTTTCTTCCATGGCCGCGAGCTTCTGGCGCAGATCGTCCGCCAGCGGCTGAAGAGTCTTCCATACCGCATCATTCTTATAGCGCTGATCCAGCCGGTCGAGCTGGGCGCGCAGGTCGCGAATGCCGTTCACGGCTTTGTGCAGCGAGGTGAGGCGGCGCGTAATCTGCCGTTCGAGATCGAACTGCTTTTCGAGGTCGGCGCGAGAGACTTCGATGCGCGGATCTTTGAGCAATTCGAGCGAGGCCGTCTGGCTCTGGCCGCCGGCTGTGAGCCGCACCTGGTAGGCACCGGGAAGCGCCATCGGCCCTTTCGGCGGGATATCGGTTTCGTAGAACGTGCCCGGCACCGTCACCGGATCCTCATAGCGCAAGTTCCAGTTGAAGCGGTTCAGGCCCTCGGCAACCGGAAGGGTTTCGCTCGGGTGCTGCACGTCGGGCCACTCGGCAGGACCGGAGTCGGCCGCTCTTTTCACGCTGGAGTAAGTCTTGACCACGTTGCCCTCAGTATCGAGAATCTCCAGCTTGACCTCGCTCTTGGGCGCCGTCTTGAAGTAGTAATACAGGATGGCGCCGGGCGGCGGATTATCGCCGGCGGGCACCCGCCGGTCGATGGAATCCGGCATGCGCAGCCGGTAGGAGGGCCGCGGCGGGAACAGCTTCATGGCGGTCCCGGCGTTCACGGCGGCGATATTGCGCAGCGGAGTCACGTCGTCCAGAATCCAGAAGGCGCGCCCGTGCGTAGCCACTACGAGGTCGTCGTCTTTGATCGCCAGGTCGTGCACCGGCACCGTCGGCAGATTCAGCTTCAACGGCTGCCAGTGTGCGCCATCGTCGATCGAAAAGAAGACGCCGGTTTCGGTGCCCGCATAGAGCAGCCCTTTGCCCTTGGGGTCCTGCCGCACGGCGTGAACGTAGGAGCCTTCCGGAATCCCGCTGCCGATCTCCGCCCACGTTTTGCCGTAATCGTTGGTTCTGAAAATGTACGGCTTGAAGTCGTCGAGGCGGTGGCGATCCACCGCGACGTAGGCGGTCCCGGGCTGATAGGCGGAAGCGTCGATCAGGCTGACGGTGCCCCACTCCGGCATGGCCGGCGGAGTGACGTTCTGCCACGAACCGCCGCCGTTGCGCGAAATGTGCACCAGGCCATCGTCGCTGCCCGCCCACAGCACGCCCTTTTCGAGCGGCGATTCGGTGAGGGCGAAGATGGTGTCATAGTATTCCACGCTGGTGTTGTCTTCGGTGACCGGGCCGCCCGAGGCCTTCTGCTTGGACTTGTCGTTGCGCGTCAGGTCCGGGCTGATGATGGTCCAGCTTTTGCCCTGGTTGGTGGTTTTGAAGACCACTTCGCCGGCGGTGTAAATGACGTTGGGATCGTGGGGCGAAAAGAGAATCGGCTCGGTCCACTGGAAGCGATGGGGAAAGTCGCCCACGCCGTGGCCGGCGAAATCCACCGGCCATGGCGAAATGTCGAGGCCCTGTTCGGTGTGCTTGTCGAAGCGGGACACCCCCTGGCCGGCAGCGTAGACAATGTTGCCGTCGCGCGGATCGGGAGCCATGGAGGCGCTCTCCGATCCGGCCGTTTCATACCAGCTGCGCATGCCGATGAGGCCGGCATCGCTCCACGCAGCGATGGCCACCGGTGTATTGTCCTGCTGCGCGCCGAACAGGTAATACGGGAAGCGGGTATCGGCGGCGACGTGGTAGAACTGCGCGGTGGGCTGGTTGAGCTGCGGGGTCCAGTTTTTGCCGCTATCGATGGAGATGGTCGCGCCGCCATCGTCGCCGTTGATCATGCGCGCGGGGTTCACGGGGTCGATCCACAGGCCATGATGATCGCCGTGCGGCGCCGGCAGCAGGGTGAACGTCTTGCCGCCGTCGGTGGAGCGGAACATGCCGGTATTGAGCACGTAGACGGTGTCGGCATTTTTCGGATCGGCAAAGATGTGGCTGAAATACCAGGCGCGCTGCCGGTAGCGTTCGTCATCGTTGACGCGCTGCCAGTTGTCGCCGCCATCGTCGGAGCGGAAGAGGCCGCCTTTTTCGGCTTCGATCAGGGCGTAGACGCGGTCGGGATCGGCGCCGGAGACCGAGACGCCGATCTTGCCGAGAACGCCTTCGGGGAGGCCGTTGCCGGTGAGTTTCTTCCAGGTGGCGCCGCCATCGTTGGAGCGGTAGAGGCCGCTGCCCGGGCCGCCGCTGACGAAGTCCCAGGGCTGCCGCTGCACCTGGTACATGGCCGCGAAAACGATGCTCGGGTTGGAGGGCGCATAGGCGAGATCGGTAGCGCCGGTGCGGTCATCCACATAGAGGACTTTGGCCCAGTGGCGGCCGCCATCGGTGGTGCGGAAAACGCCGCGCTCCGCATTGGGCGCGAAGGCGTGGCCGAGCGCGGCCACCAGGACGGTATCGGGGGTGTGCGGATCGATGAGGACTTTGGGAATGTGCCGCGTGTCGCGCAGACCCAGGTTGGTCCACGTCCTGCCGCCATCGTTGGAGCGATAGACGCCGTCTCCGTACGAGATGTTGCCGCGCAGGCAGCCTTCACCCGAGCCGACGTAGACGATGTTGGAATCGGACGGAGCCACCGCGATACTGCCGATGGAGGCGGTATCCTGCTTATCGAACAGAGGAGTCCAGTGCGCGCCGGCGTCCACGCTTTTCCAGACGCCGCCCGAAGCGGCGCCGAAGTAGTAAGTCTGCGGATCGCCGGGGACGCCCGCGACGGCCAGCACCCTTCCGCCGCGAAACGGCCCGACGAGCCGGTATTGCATCCCCTTCAGAAGTTCGCCGCTCACCTGCGCGGATGCGGCGGCGGCACAAAGCAGGGTAATCAGAAAAAAACGGAAACGCATAAGCCAGTCCAGGCTTCGCATTATAGCGGAGTGCGGCGGCGGCAACCTATTTAATACAGCACGGCCTTAATAGGACACGGTCTGGCGCAGGTTGCGGATATCGTCGCCGGGGTTGGCGCTGAGCAGCAGTACGCCGGCATCTTTGCCCGGTTCGATGGTGCCGCGCGCGGAATCCTGGTGCAGCGCGACGGCGCCATTGCGCGTGGCGGCGACGATGGTATCGAGCGGGGGAACTCCGGCCTGCACGAGGAGTTCACATTCGTGAACGAAATCGTGGCCTTCGGCGGCAACCGCGATCGGGACGCCGGCGGCGAAGAGCGTCTTGGTATTGGCGGAGGCGGCGGCGAGGTCGGCGCTGCCGGGCTGCAGCGTGGAGAGCGCCGGGGCGAAGGTCACACGCAGGTCGCGCATCCGGGAAACGAATTCGGGGTCGAGCGTGGTGGTATCGCGGATCATTCCAATGAGCACCATTGCGCCGTCCGACACCTGCTTTTCGACCTCGGCCAGGGTCGAGATGCGGGGAATCTCGCGGCCCGCGGAGACGTCCACGAACGCGGGGACGATGTACTTGCCGGAGCCATCGATGCGCGAGGCCTGCGGATGCACGGAGACGACGGTGCGCGGGCCCGCAGCCAGAATGCGGTCCCCGGCCATTACCACGGTGGAATCGGAAAGGGGCGGGCCGCCGCGGCCATCGATCAGGATGGCGCCGATGATGGCTTTCGCCTGGCTCTCTTCGGGCGGTTTGCAAGCGCAGCAGCAAAGCAGCGCAACGAAAATGGCGGCGCGAAGACGCATGGGAACATTCATCATATGCCGCTGGCCGCCAAGACTCAACTGGAGTACAATCCACCTCATATGACTCCCGAAAACGCTTCGGCCGTCGAGCCGGAACAGCAGAAGATGGGCGAGCTGTCACGGCTCACCGGCATCATTTTCGAACCCGGGAAAACGTACGAGGATATTGCCAGGCGCCCCACGTGGCTGGTCCCCATGCTGCTGGTCATCGTCGTGAGCTGCGTCTATATCGGTCTCTTCACGCAGCACGTAGGGTGGGAGCGCTTCATGCGGCAGCAGATTGAAAGCAGCTCTCGCTCGCAACAATTGTCGCCCGAACAGAAGGAGCAGGCCATCGCGATGCAGGCCAAGCTCGGGCCGGTCTTCGGCTATGCCGGGGTGATTCTCGGCACGCCGATCTACGATCTGGTCTGCGCCGGCGTGCTGCTGGGAATCGTAGGCGGAATCATGTCCGCGCCGGTGAAGTTCAAGCAGGTATTCGCGGTGATGTGCTACTCGGCGATGCCCATGATCATCAGCAGCGTGCTGGCGATCGCGGTCATGTTTCTGAAGAACCCCAACGACTTCGACTTGCAGAACCCCACCATGTTCAACCTGGGGGCCTTCATGGACCCGGACAAGAGCTCGAAATTCCTGTTCTCGGTGGCGGGCTCGATGGATCTGTTCGTCATCTGGACGATTCTGTTGATCGCCACGGGGTTGCGTGCCGCGGCCGGCAAGAAGCAGCTTTCCTTCGGGGGCGCTCTGTTTGCGGTGGTTCTGCCGTGGGCTGTGGTGGTGCTGTTGAAGGGCGCCTTCAAGAGCATGTTCTAGCGGCGTAGCCGCCCCGGTAACACCGGCGCTACCGAAGCTCTCTCTGTCGGGTTTACACTGTTTAGGAGGCGCACGGGACCAGCCTCGGCCCGTCGCTCCCGCAGAACTGGTAAGGCGGTGGTCCGCCTTAGGATTGGAGAGGGTTTCTTTCAACGACCGATGTTCGCGCCCCTGGACTTCACACAGCTTCTCCTGGACTGGCGCAACGGGGATAAAGCAGCGCTGGACGAGATGACGCCGGTGATGTACGACGAACTGCGGCGGCTGGCGCGGCACTTTCTCTCCGCCGAGCGTCCGGATCACACGTTGCAGCCGACCGCACTGGTGCACGAGGCCTACCTGCGGCTGGTGGGGCAGCACAGCGTGGACTGGCGCAACCGGGCGCATTTCCTGGGGATCGCCGCCACCATGATGCGGCGGATTCTGCTCAAGCATGCCGAAGCGCGCAACGCCGCCAAGCGGCAGGGCTATGCGGCGGCGCTTTCGCTGGAGGACGCGCTGGGGGTGTTCACGAACCCGCAGGTGGATCTGCTGGCGCTGAACGAATCGCTCGAGGAGTTGTCCAAGCTGGATCCGCAGCAGGGGCGGGTGGTGGAGCTGCGCTATTTCGGCGGGTTGTCGATCGAAGAAACCGCCGAAGTGCTGGGGATCTCGCCCGCGACCGTGAAACGCGACTGGAGCACGGCGCGGCTGTGGCTGCTGCAGCAGATGGAAGGACCGTCCGTGCAATGAACGCGGAGCGGTGGAGCGTCGTCAGGGAGGCACTGGCCAGCGTGCTGGAGACCGACGCTCCGGACCGCCCGGCGGCGCTCGATCGCGCATGCGGCGGCGATGAAGAGCTGCGGCGCAGCGTGGAAAGCCTGCTGGCGCTCGAGGAGCGGGCGGGCGAGCTGATGAACACGGCGGCGGCGCCCGGCCTGGCGCTGAGAGCCGAAGATCCGCTGCCGGGAACCATCGGGCCGTACCGCGTGCTGCGCGAGATCGGCCGCGGCGGCATGGGGGTGGTGTACCTGGCGGAGCGTGCCGACGGGCAGTTTCGCAAGGAAGTGGCGGTCAAGCTGATCACTTTCGGGCGGCACGACCCGGCGATGGAGCGGCGGTTCCGGAGGGAGCGGCAGATTCTGGCGCAGCTCGAACACCCGGGAATCGCGCGCCTGCTGGATGGCGGAGCGACGGCGGAAGGGCAGCCCTACTTCGTCATGGAGTATGTGGAGGGCCTGCCGCTGTTGCAGTTCTGCGAGAGCCAGCGGCTGGACCTGCGGGCGCGCCTGGGACTTTTTCTGCAGGTCTCCGATGCCGTGGCCTACGCGCACCAGCGGCTGATTGTGCATCGCGACCTCAAGCCCGGAAACATTCTGGTGACCCGCGAAGGCACGGCCAAGCTGCTGGATTTCGGCCTCAGCCGCGTGCTGGAGGGGGAGCAGGACGCGGATGTCACGCTCACGGGCCTGCCCATGATGACTCCGGCTTACGCCAGCCCCGAGCAGGTGCGCGGCGAGCCCTTCACGGTGGCAGGAGACGTTTATTCGCTGGGGGTGGTTCTGTATGAACTGCTGGCGGAAAAGCGGCCCTACGAAGTGACTACGACCTCGCTGGTGGAATGGGCGCGCGCGGTGTGCGAAAAGGAGCCGGCGCCGCTCAGCCGCGCGGCCGGAGGAGCCATTCCGCCGCGGGCGCTGAAAGGGGACCTGGAGAATATCGCAGCCAAGGCGCTGGCCAAGGACGCCGCGCAACGCTACGCCAGCGTGGAGGAGTTCGCGGCTGACCTGCGGCGGCATCTGGACGGGCAGCCGGTGAAGGCGCGGCGCGCCACGCTGCTGTATCGCTTCACGAAACTGGTGCGGCGCCACCGCGTGGCCGTGCCGGCGACGGCGGCGGCGGCGGTGCTGATCGGCTCTTTTGCCGGGGCGGCGGCCTGGGAGGCGGCGCGGGCGCAAAGACGCTTCCAGGAAGTACGCGGGCTGGCGCATTCGGTGATGTTCGACCTGCACGATGCGATTGCCAAGCTGCCGGGTTCGACGGCGGCGCGGGAACTGCTGGTCGAAAAGGCCATGCAGTACCTGGAGGGCCTGCAGCGCGAGGCGGGCGGCAACGCGGACCTGGCGCGGGAGGTGGCTCTGGGATACGAACGCATCGCCAACGTGCAGGGGTCGCTGGGCGAATCCAACCTGGGGAACGTGCGCGGGGCGCTGGCGAACTACGAGAAGGCCAACACACTTCTGCAGGGCCTGGCGAAGAAGTCTCCCGGCGACGATGGGCTGCGCCACGATGCGGCACGAGTGGCCAACGAACTGACGGACGCCTACAGTTCGGTGGGCAAATTCGATGTTGCGGTGGCTGCCGCCAAACGGAACATCGCGAACATGGAGGCGGCGCTGAAGACGCATCGCGATGCGGCTTCGATGATCGACCTGGAAACGGCCGAGGCCAGTCTGGGGGGCCTGCTGAGCGATGAGCAGCATTACGCGGAGGCAATTCCGCCGCGCGAGCGGGAACTGGAACTGGCGCGGGCGGTAGCGGCTGCGCGGCCGCACGACATGGAGGCGCAGCGTTCGCTGGCGGTGGCCGACAAACGGCTGGGCGCGCTCTATGGCGTGCAGGGGCGCTACGCCGAAGGGCGCCGCGACTACGAGGAGGCGCTCGCAATCGACAGCCGGAGGGTGCTGGCGAACCCCTCCGACATGCGCGCCAAGACAGATCTTTCCTACGATTCGAGCGACCTGGGCTGGATCGCCGGAAAGATGGGCGATCTCGACGGGCAGTTGGAGGCATACCGGCGGACGCTGGCGATCCGGCAGGAAGTGGCGGCGGCCGATCCCAACGACTTTCGCGCCATGAGCGGCCTGGGGAGCGCTTATACCAAGGTCGGGATCGCGCTGGTGGAGAAGAACGATTCCCGGGCGGGGGCGGTGGAGTTCCGCAAGGCCCTGGCCGTCTACGAATCCGTTGCCCGGCGGCCGGGCGTGGTGTGGAGCCTGGTGCGCGATATGGCGGAGGTGCATGTGGATATCGGCGATGCGCTGGTGCGGATGGGCGCGGCGAACTGGCGCGCGGAGGCCTCGGCGGAGTATGGAGCGGCGCGGCGGCTGTACGAGGGACTGCGCGACCGCGGCGTATTGCCGAAGACCTACCTGGGGCACATTCAGGAACTGGCCGAACTGGAGCGTGCGCCTAAGCTTTCCGGGCAATGATGCGGGCGGAGCGGCGCGAGTGTCCGGGCTCGGGGGCTTCGGAATAGAAGAGGATCTTCCAGGAGGCGAATTCGGCGCGCAGCGCGCCGCTCTCCAGGGCGAAGTGCGAATGGCGGCCGGCTTCGCGCAGGTGGACGGCTCCGGCAAAGATGCCGCCCGGGCGGAGGCCTTCGCGGATGGCGGGAAAGAGGTCCCGCTGGAGGTAGTAGAAAACGCAAATGAGATCGAAGGCGGCGGGGGCGATGGCGAATTCACCGCGCTCGAGATCGGCGATATGGGCATCGATTTCCATGCCGCGGGAGCGGTCGCGCAGCAGGCGGATAGCGGGCGCGGCGCGGTCCACGGCAGTCACTCGCCAGCCGAGAGAGGCGAGGAAGAGCGTGTTGCGGCCCTGGCCGCAGGCGAGATCGAGCGCGCGGCCGGGCGGCGCCAGATCGGCTATTTCCAGGAGGAGCGGTGCGGGCGTGAAATCAAGATCGTCGGGGTTTCGATAGTGCTCGTCCCAGTCACGGGGCAAGACGACGCTTCTCCTGTCAGGGTGATGCAATTGGAACGATCGGCGGGCAGGCGAGAGAGAGACGCCAGCCATTCCCGCTCCAGCGTCGCCAGCGATTTGCCGTACACCTGGGGAATGCTCTGGCTGCCCTGCTGCCACACCTGGGCGATGCGCCCGATGCCGTAAGTCCGCTCGAGGTATTTCACGAAGCCGCCGAGTTCGGTGTAGGTAATATCGGCGGAGTACATGGAGGAATCCCAGCGGGGATTGACGATCTGCTCGAGCGGCAGCAGGCGGTGGGCGCGGATGTAATCGCGGCAATCGTCATCGAGGATGGGGGATTCGGTGGCGTAGACCGCGAAGCCCTCCTCGATCCAGGGTTCGGCGGCGCCCCAGACATTGGAGAGGATCTCGTGAGTGATTTCATGCGCCAGCGTGCGGGGTCCATCGATGACATAAAAGGTGGCGTGCTGCGTGGGGCGCGCGCGGCCATCCACCTTGGCGCCGATGAGGCGCTTCATCTGCGAGCGCGAATTGACGAAGAAGGCGTAAATCAGCGGGTCGTAGTTGGGAATACCTACGAGTTCAAGGATGGCGCTGCGGTTATCTTCAGCGATGATTTTCAGATCGCGAATGGATTGCGCCGCCAGGGATTTGGGCTCGAAGCAGAACTGAAAGTGCTCGGTGCGCTCACAGTTCCAGGCGAATCTGGAATGATCCAGATACTGGCGAATCGCGGGAGTAGCATCGACAGGGCTGCCTTCCAGCACGGTAGCGGGCGCAATGCCGGCGCCAAGCGCCACACAGACCAAGATTCGGGCGGATAGATCCATAAATCCCGGGCCCACACGGCTACGAGTCCATTGTAAGCCCTGGCGGGCCGCCGCGGGACTCTTTTTGGGGCGACCGTGGGAGGATTGAAAGATGCGGATCGTGGTGTTGGTGGGGTTACCCGGATCGGGAAAATCGACGTATCTGGAGCGCATGGGAGCGGCCGGGCTCTCCTCGGACGCGATCCGCGTGCTGCTGGCGGACGACGCGACCGACCAGACGATTCACGAGCAGGTGTTTCAGACGATGCGCTACCTGCTGCGCCGGAGGCTGGCGCTGGGAAGACCCGTAACCTATATTGATGCCACCAACTTACGGCCAGAGGAGCGGCGGCCGTACATCGGGATCGGGAAGTCTTACGGCTGCCGGGTCGAGGCCCTGTTTTTCGACGTTCCGCTGGAAGTCTGCCGGGCACGCAACGCGCAGCGCCACAGAGTGGTTCCGGAAGAGGCCATGGCGAAACTGGCGGCACGCCTGGTGCCACCCACGTGCGAAGAGGGGTTCGACGTGGTGGAGACGCTTCGGGGATAAACGGCCGAGGTCATCGGGTGAAACAGGCGACGGCAGAATCGGCCGCCGATAAACGCCGATGGCAAACGCTCTGCGAGGCCGTCATTCATCCGATGAAGCAGGCGGGGCGAGGACGGGGTTGGGCGTCAGCCGGCTGCATGGGGACGGGCTGCGCGGAGGCGTCGGAACGAACCCAATTTGCGGCAGACTCCATTGATTTGACGGCGGTTAGGGACTTGGCGCCGGGCGCTGGGGTAGGTTGAGACGCGGGCTCCGCGTCGGGGCCGGCTTCGGCGGCGCGACGTTCGGCCTGGAGCGCGCGGAGCTCTTTGTGGGCGCGGAACCAGTTGCGGGTCTCGGTTTCGAGGCGGCGGGCGATGCGGTGCAGGGGATGGCCGGCGGGGGCTTCGGCGTAGGCGGCGGCGAGTGCGTGGGGATCTGCGCCGCGCTGGGACATGAGGTAGCCGAGGAGAGCGGATTCGATGCGGCGGTAGCGTCGCTGCTGCCAGTCGGAAAGGATGAGGGTCTGGACGAGCGAGGCTTCGAGCGGGCCGTACGGGTCGAGTTCGGCGTAGTACTGCTCGCGGAGCGCGGCGAACTCGGCGGGGTCTTCTCCGGGGATGACCAGGGAAGCGGCGTCCAGGCCATGTTTGAGGGCGTTGCAGGAGGAAGCGGCCTTGCCTTCGACGGAGCTGGGGCCGGTAGACTTCAGGGCATTGAGCCGGTTGGCGGCGATCTGCGCGGGGGTTGCCATAGCGACCTCCACGGTAGCAGCCGGGAATGCGGAACTTGCGAGTGAGGAATTGGAAGTGATGAGAATAGGGGAAATAAAGATCTGAAAAGGGCGGGAACGTCGATAGAGAAGGCGACAAGCCGCCTACTCGAACTGCTTCAACCTGTTCGCCAGCAGCTCCTGTTCCCGCAGGTTCTTCGTCAATGCGATGGCGCGTTGGATTTCTTGGCGCGCCTCGGAGAGCCTGCCCATCCTCATGAGAAGGTCTCCGCGAACGCTGGGAAAGAGATGGTAGCCGGCCAGCGCGGAGTCACCGGCGAGGGCGGCGGCCCCGTCGAGTGCGTCGAGTCCCGCGGCTGGGCCTTGGGCCATGCCGACGGCGACCGCGCGGTTGAGCGCCACGACGGGAGAGGGATTGATTTGCAGCAGGGCGTCGTAGAGAAGAACGATGCGGTCCCAGTCTGTCTCTTCGACGGTGCGGGCGCGCATGTGACAGGCGGCGATGGCGGCCTGCAACGCGTAGGGTTTCGCGCCGCCACCCAGTCTCTGCGCCTGTTCGAGCGCGGCCATTCCTCGCTGGATCTGCGCGTAGTCCCACAGGGAGCGGTCCTGGTCGGGCAATAAGACGGCCTCGCCGTTCTTGCCCCGGCGCGCCCGGTTGCGCGATGCCTGCAACTCCATCAATGCCACAAGTGCATGAACTTCCGATTCGCCGGGCAGAAGTTGCTGCAGCATGCGCCCCAGGCGCAGCGCCTCTTCCGAGAGAGCCGCCCGCATCCATTCATCGCCCGAGGTCGCGGTGTAGCCCTCATTGAAGATGAGGTAGACGACCGTGAGGACGGAGTCAACCCTGCGCCGCAGATCGTCCCCAGCCGGCGTCTCGAAGGGAACGTGCGCCTCCGAGAGCGTCTTTTTGGCGCGAAAGATCCGCTGGCCCAGGGTTTTTTCCGGCACAAGAAACGCACGCGCGATCTCCGCCGTGGTGAGGCCGCCGATGAGGCGCAGCGTGAGCGCGATGCGTCCGTCCACGGCAAGCACGGGGTGGCACGCGGTGAAGATGAGCCGCAGCACGTCATCATCGATCACCTGATCCAGCGAGTCCTCCAGGGCGTCTGCAAGCCGCTGCTGTTGCCACTCCAGCTCGCGGGCAATCTCTTCGTGCTTTTGTACGAGCATGCGGCCGCGCCGCAACGAATCGATCGCGCGCCGCTTCGCCGCCTTCATCAGCCAGGCCCCGGGATTTTCAGGGATGCCTTCCCCGGGCCAAACTTCGAGAGCGGTCACGAGCGCGTCCTGCGCCAACTCTTCGGCAATGCCGATATCGCGGGTGACGCGAGCAATCGCGGCGATGAGGCGTGTGGACTCGATCTTCCACACGGCCTCGATTGTCCTGGCTACATCGCTCATGCAACCTAGGCTATGACGTTCCGGTGCTCGAAGCCCTTGGCCGCTTTTTGAACATCCTCAGGAAAGTCGGTCATCTCTTGAATCTGGCGAACTTCGATCACCTCGTTATTGGACATCGGAGCACGCCTGGCCCATTCGATGGCCTCTTCGCGCGAGCGGACCTGGATGATCCAGTAGCCGCCGATGACTTCTTTGGCCTCGGCAAACGGCCCGTCGGTCACCGTCGGCTTGCCGTCCGTATAAGAGACGCGTGCTCCGGTAGAAGGAGGAAACAGGCCGTCCAGCGCGAGCAGCACTCCCGCCTTCTGCAGCGCCTTGTTGTACTCCATCATCTTCGCCATCGATTCCGGTGTGGGAACGGCATCGGGCGCGGCCGATTCGTAGCCTTTCGGGATCACGATCATCATAAAACGCATCGAGTTGCTCCTTATGTTTGACAGGGTGCTCTCCAGTCGCGGTACGGGAAATCGCCGTGGCTGAGTCATTTTCGATTCGGCCGCATTCTGAGGAACGCCCGCACTTCGACAGGAACCCGGCATGCGACGACGGCTTTGCGTCCCCATTCCAATGCTTCGTCCATGCCGGCGCACTCGAGAATCCAGAAGCCGCCGATGTATTCCTTGGCTTCGAGGTAGGGGCCGTCGGTAATGGAGACGCTGCCGTCGGGCTGCTTGCGCAGGGATTTCGCATGGCTGGCCGATTCCAGACCGCCTGCGAAGAACCGGGCGCCCGCGGCAGCCATCTCTTCGTTGAGCGCGCTGATATCGCGAATCATCGCTTCCCCTTCGAGCGACGGGTCGTAGTTTTCGGGGTGTTGGACGGCAACCAGATACTGCGGCATGTCTTCTCCTTCCATAGTCCTTCAGGCGGGGTTCTCTGACCGGCCTTCACTACGATGACGAACGGCCAGAGCGGAATTCTACAAGCCGTCGGGAAAATCTCATTCCGGGAATTCCTGAGTTTCGGCTCGGGCTGCAGAGAGTGCGGGAATTCCGCCACCACATCATAGCCGGACTGATCCCGCCGGGCCACCGGGTGATGACGGCAGGGCGTATGGGGAAGTATCATGCCGTAGCGTTTCCGGCGACGCGGCCGGCAGGACTCAGAGACCGCACATGTTGCGGCAAGGAATGCGTTCCGTGGAGATCTGGAGCACTTGCAAATGCGGCCGCACGCGGAACCACTCCGCCGCTCGTCCCTCGGAATGGAACTCAACCTCAGCATCGGGGGTTGGCGCCGGGCCGAACACGCGGGAAACGCGCCGGCATCAACCGCGGCCGGGCTCTGCTGTTCCGGCCAGACGTTTCGCATCGCGGCGGACGGGGTAGATCGCGATGGCCGTCATCGCGCCCCAGAAAATCACGCCGAATCTTCTTAAGAAATCGGCGCTGAACCAGGCGTAGCCTGACACCGCCATACCAAACATGAAGGAAAGCATGCAGAAGAAAACACACGACCACAGAAACTGACCCGCATGCTTCTTTGCGGCTTCACTGGCGGCGACCGTCCCGACCTCGCGGCGTGTCCAGAACAGCACGCATGCGAGAGAGGCGCCGGACAGGACCACGCGCGGCAAGCAGGCTGAGCAGCCGGATTATTCCGGAATCTTTCATCGCGTCCGGTCTCATTGAAACATAACCGGGCGTGCTGGATGGGGCCGCGTCGCTGTGCGGCCGGCGGGGCCGCGATGTCCAGCCGGCCGGTGCAACGACCGGCGCCGATCCCGTTCATTTCGGACCGGCGCCGGTTCGCGGTCAGAGGGATCGCAGAAAGTTCAGAACCGCCTGCTGGTCGGCTGGAGAGAGGGCGTTGAACTTCCGGATCACGGCTGTGGCTTCCGAGGCGGGATAACCGTTCCGGTCATCCTGGAATTGGTCGTCGCCTGGCGACGAATGAGCGCGGATGGCTTCCAGCAGGTCGCTGGTGCGGCCGTCGTGGAGGAAGAAGATCCGCTGCCCGATTCCCCAAAGCGGCGTGGTGCGGAACATATCGCCCTGGGCCAAACCCTGGGTGACATTGTCCGCCAGACCGCTGCCCATGTGATGGATCAAGAGGTCGGAGTACAGGTTGGCGGCCTGGCTCTGCAGGGCCTCGGTTTCGTGGCGCGGCCCGGTCATCATGGTGGGCGTGTGGCAGAGAAAGCACCCGATTCCCGGATTGTTTATATCGGTGCCGAAAAGCTGCTGCCCTCGCCGGGCGGTCGGGGACAGGGGCACGGGCTGCGGCGGCGCCAGTCCGCGCATGAAGACGGCGAATGCGAGCCAATCCGCTATCTGGTGAAGCGGGCTGGTAAAGCCCTGGTTCCGCACATCGCTGATGTCGGTGCGGGTGATGTCGTTGGGCTCATTGACGTTCTGGGTGCAGGCGGGCGTTTCGTCCCGCGCGGTGGGGAACAGGTCGTTGGTGATGCCCATTTCGACGTTGTAGGCCTCTCCGGCGAACATGGCCAGCGATTTATTCTGGGCCTTCCAGCCAAAGCGGGCAATCGTTCCATCGTTGCCGCTGCGGTTGGGAATGCCGCCGATGCCGAGTGGCGCGCGGAGCGCAGCAGTTGCCGTCGAGGTGTTCAGAATGGTGGCATCCTGAATCGCCTCGATCAATCCGAGACCGAATGTCTGGAGCGGAATGCGGAAGGAGAGGTTGCCCCTGCGGTATTGCGTCTCGAAGTCGGTGGGCGGGAGGGTCGAGGCGGTACATCCGGCCGCTCCGATGTCCGAGCGGCCGACAATCGTAAAGAGGGCGTGCACTCCGCCGTCCGGCGTTCCATCCGGTTTTCTTTGAAACCGGACTTCGCGAACCGGTCCGAACTGCGTGAGGAAAGACGGCACGTAGTTCTGGGCGCCCTTGCGGTGGGGGATGAGATCGAACATCGGGTTTTCCGGTTTCCGGCGGCGGTTCGGAGGATCCTGCGGATTGGGGACCAGGAATCCTCCCGAGCCGCCGATGGCGGGCTGCATGTGGCAGACAGAGCATTGATCCCCGTTGAATCGCGCGCCCAAGCCCGAGGAATTGGTGAGGGTCGCGAGATTCGGATCCTGGCCGGTGTCCGAGCCCAGCGTCACGTCGCTGCAGGTATCGCAGACGGATTCGAGCTGTGTCATGCGGAGCCGGCCTTCGGTGAAGAGAGCGGTCTCATTGGCGGTGAGTCCGGGCACCGGGGCGCCGGCTCCCGGAGGGCCGCCGCGCACCCCGGGGTCCTTCTGTGCGAGGCAGGCCGCCGCAAACGCGAGTGAAACAATCGTGAAACGGGACAGGCAAGTCCAGTGAAGCATGGTTCCCTCCAAGAATCGTCTCGCTATCCGCGAGCACACTGGTCGAAGGTAAACCGGAACGCGAGGGCCGTCACCTACCAAAAGCGATAGGTGCATCTCTATGCCACGCGCGACCTCGCGAAGAGCCGCCTGAAACGGCGGCTGCGGCCAGGATTGGCCGCCCCACTAGCTCAAAACTCCCGTCCGGAGGGCCTTGGCGACGGCTTCCGATTTGGAATGGACCTGCAATTTGCGGAAAATCTGCCGCGTGTGGAATGCGATGGTGTTCACCGTAACGCCCAATTCGGCTCCGGCTGTTTTGTAGTTGTGGCCATCCGCCAGCAGTTGGAGCACGCGAATCTCCTGTTCGGAGAGGCGGCAACCGGAGGGCGGGGGCGGAGGCGCAAAGTTGCGGAACAGCAGCACCACGCGGCGCGCGATTTCCGGGGAAATGGGCGCGCCGCCGTTGCGGACTTCGCTGATGCTTTCCAGCAGCCTGGCGGGAGGAGTTCTCTTGAGCAGGTATCCGCAGGCGCCGGCGCAGAGAGCGCGGAAGATGCGGTCATCGTCCTCGAAAACCGTGAGCACGAGAATCTGCAACTCCGGATATTTCTCCAGCAGGCGCGGGATGCCGTCGATGCCGGACATTCCGGGGAGCCCGAGATCCAGCAGCGCGACGTCGGGGGAGAACGCAGGGGACCGCGCCAGGGCCTCCTCCATGGTACGGAAGCCGCCGGCGCAGCGAAACCCGCTGGTACCGTTGATGAGGGTGGCAAGGCCTTCGCGGATTTCGCGCTGGTCTTCGATCACGAGCACCCGGATTTCGCCCGGGTTGTCAGCTTCGCGCATCCCGTCTCTCCAAAGTTCGTTTCAGTCTCCGGCATGACCACATGGGGCTTCCACTACCTGTTCCGGTAGGCGGGCATGCGGCGAATGGGAATTTCGACCTTTACCACGGTCCCCTCGCCGGGCCGCGATGCAATCGTGCAGGCGCCGCGCAACTGGCAGGCGCGTTTTTCCATGCTGCGCAGGCCGTTCCCCTCTCCGGAGAGGGCCGCACGGTCGAAACCCCGCCCATCGTCGGCGATCTCGAATCCGAATAAATCCCTCCTTGCCCACAGGCGGACCTCCACATGCTTCGCGGCCGCATGCTTGAGGGTGTTGTTGATCGCCTCCTTAAAAATCAGCAGCAGCTCGCGGCGCACTGCCGGGTGAGTGGGGACCTCCGCCGTGCCAGGGTTCACACGGAACGTGAAATCGATTTCGGCGGTGGTCAACACGTCGGTCGCGAAGCGGCGCATTCTTTGAATCAACTCCGTGGAATAATCTCGCGCCGGGCTGACGGCCCAGATAATGTCGCTCATGGACTCGAGCACCTGGCGCGAAAGTTCGGAAATGCGCCCGAGGGACGATTGCACGGTGTCCGCCGATTCGCGGCGAGCCACCTCGCTCAAGATCACGATCTGCGAGAGCGTAGCGCCGATATCGTCATGCAGGTCGCTCGAAATGCGGTTTCTGACCTGGACGATTTGCATCAGCCTGGCGACGCGCATTCTGTGGGCCGAGACAACGGCGGCCGCCAGAACCGCGCCGGTCAAGGACAGGAACCACCATCGGCGCCAAATGGGGGGCAGAACGGCAAACTCGACCTCCGCGGCAGAGGCGCTCACGACTCCTTCGGGGGTGACCGCGCGCGCCTGGAAGCGGTACGATCCCGGCGCAAGAGCGGCATAGGTGGCGACCCGGTCGGGCGATGGCGTGCTCCATTCGCGGTCTACGCCATCGAGCCTGGTCTGGTAGCGGAGCACGTCTCCGGGGCGGAAGGTTATTCCGGTCACTTCAATCCGCACGGGGCCGGCGCCGAATGGCAGCCGCACACCGGCGACGCGTTGTTCTCCAAGCCGCGAAATCTCGCGCGGAATGCCGGCAATTTCCAGGCGGCTGATTTGCACATACGGACCGGGAGAGCTCCGGGCACTTTGCGGAACGAGTTGCGAGATGCCGAGCGAACTGGCGAACCACAGAGCGCCAGCGCGGTCGCGCAGTGCAAGCTGCAGATTGCCTCTGACCAGGCCGTCTTCGGCGGTATACCGGCGCAGGTCGTTGGATTCGGGATCCAACACATCCAGGCCGCGGTTCGTACACGCATAGATGCGGCGGAAGGCGTCTTCCGCCAGGCACTCGATGATGTCGCCCGAGAGGCTCGGCCGCCCGGAATCGGCTACGAGCCTGGGCTGATCGGCGTCTGTGTTGTCCAGTTGCAGAAGGCCCGCCTCGGACGTTCCCACCCAAAGGCGGTCCCTGGAATCGACCAGCAGGCTGCGAATCCCGCGCGCGGCTTGGGCGGGCAGCGCCACTTCCCGCAGGTGGCCGGAGCGATATCGCATCAGCGGACCCTGAAAGTATCCGATCCACACATTCCCGCGACGGTCCTCGGCAAAAACGAAAGGAAAGCTGGAAGGCGCCGCCGGTCCGGCATCCGCCACGATCTGTTCCACGCGTCCGCTGGACCTGTGCCATCTGGCCAGCCCGGGCGGACCTGGCTTGCGGAACGCCATCCAGATGTCGCCGTGCGAGTCCTGAAAGAGCTTGAGCGGCGGTCCCGAGACGGCGGAGCTCACGATCACTTCGCGGGCGGCTCCCGATGCCGGAAAGCGGGAAACGCCTTCCCCGGTTGCGATCCACCAGTCTCCGTCAGCCGCCTGCAGCCCGATTTGCCCGGTCCCCCAAGGGAATCCGTGCGGCGAAGAGAGCGTTCGCAGCAGGTGGAACTGCCCATTCCTGCGGCTGTAGATTCGCAGCAGCGCGTCCGTCTTGGTCAGGAGAACGAGTTCACGTTGCCGCGATTCGAGAATGGCTGCCGGCCGGCCGAGGATTCGATCGTCGCGGGAGTAAGTCGTGAAGCCGGTCTGCGCCAGTTTGATAGCGCCCGCGCCGTCGGTGCCCACCCAGATATTTCCGTCGCGATCCTGCGCGAGCGCTTCGATATCGTCCACGACCAGCCCGTCCTTCCCGCGGACGCGGCCGCGCACGGCTCCGTTCCCATCGACCATCGCGATCCCGCCGGTTCCGGCCAGCCACAGGTCGCCGTTGCTTCGGGGGAGCAGGGCATAGAGATACTCCGCGGCCAGGCCGTTGCGGCGTCTCAGAACCAGATTCACGCGTCCGCGGGAGAGCCTCGCGGCTCCCATCCAGGTAGTGGCCCACAATGCACCCGACGCGTCCTCTCTGACGGCGGTCACCTGGTCGGCCGGGAGTCCTTCCCGGATGGTGATGCGCGCCGTAATGGCGCCGTCCCGGCCGTACCGGAACAGGCCCTGATCGGCGCCGATCCAGAGCGTGCCGGTGCGATCCTCGAAGAGATCGAAGATGTACGGCTGCCTGGCGCCCGGGGCTGCGGGCAATGGAACCGCTTCAAACCTGCCGTCCCGGGAATGAAAGCGGTAGAGCCCGGTATCGGTGCCACACCAGATTTCGGCGCCGGCGCGCGGACTCATTTGCGGTTCCAACAGCCGGGTGACGGATGAGGAACCGGGAGGGAAATATACGGCATCGATCATGCGAGCCGAGGCGCCCGTTTTTCCGAGACGGCAGAGCCCGCGCGCGGTGGCAAACCAGAATGCGCCATCGCGGGTTTCCAGAACGTCATTGACACGGCGATGGCTGAGACCATCGCGTACGGTGAGGTTCAGGAACTGATAGCCGTCAAACCGCGAAGCGCCGTCGCTGGTCGAAAACCACAGAAAGCCGCGGGAATCTGTCGTAATCCGGTTGATGGAGTTGTTGCGCAGCCCATCCGCGGTGGAATACACGCGAACCGGCAATTGACTCCCAACCGCCAGAGAGCAAAACAGGAGCCAGGTCCCCCGTCGACCGGCCTTACACACCTGCATGTTTGAGCCGATTATATCCGAACGCGGGGGCCCGGACACACCCGGCCACGGCGACTGCGGACTTTGCGTTGCCGCCCAACATCAGGAATTCGGCACGCAGTCAGCGGGCTGTGCTCCACCAGGGCGGCAGGTCGGCGACAGACTGGAATCCGAAGTCGGGGCGGATTGGTCCCCCGAGATCGGCGGGGCGGAACTTGCCGGTCTTCACGAGCGCGCCGCGGAGACCGGCGGCCTGCGCGCCGGCGACATCGGCTTCGATATCGTCGCCGACCATCAGGACATCCCGGGGGGCGAGGCCGAGCCGCGCGGCGGCGGCCAGAAAGAAGCGCCCGGCGGGTTTGCCGAATACGATGGGCTGCCGTCCGGTGGCATGTTGCAGGGCGGCGACGAACGGAGCGACATCGAGCGCGATGCCATCCGACGACAGCCAGTAGCGGGTCATGCCTAAGGCGATGAGCTTCGCTTCGGGATTGTGGTGGAGCAGGCGGAAGGCGCGATTGAGCGTGCGGTAATCCCAGAGGCTGCCGAGGTCGCCGATGACGACATAGGCCGCGCCTTGTTCGGCATCCTCTGAGAGAACCGGCAGGCCGGCGAACTCGGGCTGCGCGGAGGGACGCAGGAAAAGCGCAACCGGGCCATCGCAGGATTGCCGCAGCCATTCGGCTACGGCCGCGGCGGGCGTCAGGATGTCCGACTCGGCGGCCTCGATTCCGAACGCGCGCAGTTTCCCGACGAGGGCGGCGCGGTCGCGCGACGTGGTGTTGGTGACGAAGAGAAGCGGGATGGCGTTTTGCCGCGCCCAACCAACGGTCTCCGCAGCGCCGGCGATGGGCCGGTCGGAGTTGTACAGGACGCCATCCATATCGAAGAGAAGGCCGCGCATCTCCCGATTCCGTTAGCGGGTCTCGTCTTTGAATGAGAAGACTGGGTCGATATCGACGGGGATGCCCTTGGTAACTGCCAGCGCCCTGGTCAATTCGGCGGGCATGGTGTCGTATTTCGTCATCCAGGCTTCGGCGCCGGTGCGATCGCCGCGGGCTTCGAAGGTGAGGAGCGTTTTCGCGAGCTGGGCGAGCGTGGCGGGCATGCGGGCGTAATCAACGGCATAGCGGCCGGCGGAATACGAGACCGCGTGGTTTTCGAGGAGGTAGTTGAACTCCATCATTTCGGCGCGGCCGTGGGCTTCCCCGGTGCCGAAGCGGAGGGTGCGAAAGAGGCCGGCGACGTACGAGGCGTAGTATTCCTCGAGGCGGTCTTTCGGCATGGCGCCGTGATCGGTCAGCCACTTGAGGCCATACATGCCGACGACATCGGCTTTGGCCTCCTCGAGCCCGGAGAAGACCGGTCCGATGGCTTCGCGGATATCGATCTGGCGGCCGTTCACGCGGGAGAAGGAAGGGCCGAGCTCGTGCGAGATTTCGTGCATGAGGGTGCCGGCCATGTAGCCTGCGGCGGTGGCTTTGGCGGCCTGCGCGGGCTGCATGAGCTTCTGCGCGATGGGCAGGATGACGTAGTTGACGCGGGCATCCATGAAGTTCTTGAAGAAGATTTTCTTGGTGCCTTTTTCCTGGTGGATGCGCGAATCGTTGGGCAGGTTGTCGGCGACGGCCTGATAGCCGTGGCGGAGGTCGCCCGCGCGGTATGGGGCATCCATGACTTCCATGGGGGTGAGGTGGCCGCGCTTGGACGGGCGGTCAGCGGCATCGATGGGGAGGGCGTCCTGAATGTCGGGCACGTATTTCTGGTAGACGGCGAGTTTTTGGCTCTCCTCTTCGTTGCGGATGAGGATGCTGGCGCCGTAGGAGGTTTTCACGCCAAGGACGTCATCGAGGTAGGTTTCGTAGGGCGCGAAGATGACGTCGATTTTCGGATTGGTTTCGTCGAGCCACGCGATGTCGCTTTTGTAGTAATCGTCGCTGAGGAGAGCGTCGGCGCGCAGGCGGAGGAACGTGGCGAACTGCGGGTCGGGAGTAAGCGCGGCGGCCTGGCGGAGGGCGGCGGCCATGGGTTCGAGGAACGCTTTGTATTCGACGTGGTAGGGCGTGGCGGCGAGGCGGCCGTTCTGCCAGCGCAGGACGGTGTAGGGGTCGTAGACGGCGGCTTTGTCCGAAGGATGCTGGCGGACGTACTGCTCGATCTGGGCGCGGGTGAGATTGCGGGGATAGAGTTCGTGTCCGGGCGGCATGGGTTCGACGCCGGTGAAGGGGCGGTTTTCATCGAGGAGGTCCCAGCGGCTGCCCATGATGACGAGGAGGCTGCGGAGGATGGGGTCGCGGGTGGTTTTGAGGAGTTCGAGGCCCTGAAGATCGCTCTGGCGCCAGTAGACATCGTCGAGGAGGCGGCAGGCTTCGACGAGATGGTCCACGGTCTGGATCTCTTGGGGGGAGAGGCCCTGCGAATGGAACGGCATATCGACGCGTTTCCACTTGGCGAGCCGCTCGGCGGGGGTTTCGGCGTGCAAGGCGAGAGCGAGCAGAGGAAACGCGAGCACGGCGAGGAGGAGGCAGGAGCGCATAGGGTTATGGTAGCGGATGGGGATGCGGGAAGCGGTGAAGGGCCCGGCGACAAGTTCGCCTGCGTTTGCCGAAAATCAGGGTAACGTTTCGCGGAGGATCTTTTCGGATTGCTCGGTGCGGAAGCGTCGGAGTTTGTCGCGCAGGTCCGGGCGGCTGGTGGCAAGGATGGCAACGGCCAGGAGGGCGGCGTTGCGGGCTCCGGGTGTGCCGATGGCCAGGGTTCCGACGGGGATGCCGGCGGGCATCTGGACGGTGGAGAGGAGCGAATCCAGGCCTTTGAGCGACGCGCTTTCCATGGGCACGCCCAGGACCGGAAGGATGGTATGGGCGGCGCAGACGCCGGCGAGGTGAGCGGCGCCTCCGGCGGCGGCAATGAGGACCTCGATGCCGCGCGCTTCGGCGCCGGAAACGTACTCGGCCGTCTGCACGGGGGTGCGGTGGGCGGAAAGCACGCGGCATTCATGGGGGATGTCAAATTTGGTGAGCATCTCATCGGCCTGGCGCATCACTTCCCAGTCCGACTTGCTGCCCATCAGGATGGCAACCAGTGGCATAAGCGTTTTATTGTCCTTGAGCGAGAGTATAGCCGGGAGCGCCATCGAAGGTACGCAGCGATTCGGTCATGGCGATCTCGATTCCGGCATCGGCAACGCGCTTCAGCAGATCGATGCACTGGCCCATGGGGACGGTGGCATCGGAGATGAAGCGGCAGCGGAAGCTATCGGTACAGAAAGTTTCAGCGCGGCCGGCAGGCCAGACTTTGACGCCGCGGTTGTCGATCATCTGGAGCTTGAGGCCATCCGCGCCCAGGCTGCTCATGGCGTCGGCCAGGTCGTTGGGCTTGCGGGAGGGCCAGTATACGAAGACGTCGATGCCCTTCAACTCGGTTTTGGCGGAAGCGGCGGAGGCGCTATAAGCGGCAGGAGCGGCAGCGGCGGGACGATGGGCGTAGGAGACCGGCTTGAGGCGGTTGGGCTTCTGGCCGAGGCGCGCGACCACCGCGCAGGCGAACTCCTTGGTGCCGACCTTCTGGGCGCTGACGCCCTCTTCGAACACGTCGTAGGTGTGGATGCCGTCTTCGATGGTGCGGAGCCAGGCGTTGTGAACGCGCTCGGCGACTTCGGGCTGATCGATGTGGACGAGCATCAGGACGGCGCCCAGCAGCAGGCCGGACGGGTTGGCGAGGTTCTGTCCGGCGCGGCGCGGCGCGGAGCCGTGAATCGCTTCGAACATGGCGCACTTTTCGCCGATGTTGGCGGAGCCGGCGAGGCCGACGGAGCCGGCGATCTGCGCGGCAACGTCGGAAAGGATATCGCCATAGAGGTTGGGCATGACGATGACGTCGAAGGCCTCGGGGGTGTCGGCCATTTTGGCGGCGCCGATATCGACGATCCAGGCTTCCTTTTCGATATCCGGGTACTGGGCGGCGATTTCGTCGAAGATCTTGTGGAACATGCCGTCGGTCATCTTCATGATGTTGTCTTTCATGAAGCAGGTGACCTTTTTGCGGTTGTGCAGGCGGGCATATTCGAAGGCGTAGCGGATGATTTTTTCGCTGCCTGGGCGGGAGATGAGCTTGATGCAGGAAGTGACTTCGCCGGTGAGCTGGTACTCGATGCCGGCGTAGAGATCCTCTTCATTTTCGCGGACGATGACGACGTCCATGTTGGGATGTTTGGTCTCGATAAAGGGGTGGTAGGAGACGCACGGGCGGACGTTGGCATACTGTCCGAGGGTCTTGCGGGTAGTGACATTGAGGCTTTTAAAACCGCCGCCTTGCGGGGTAGTGATGGGGGCCTTGAGGAAGACTTTGGTTCGCAGGAGACTCTCCCAGGAACTCGGTTCGATTCCGGCGCTGTTGCCGCGCAGATAAACCTTTTCGCCAATTTCAATGGTCTCGATCTCGAGAGCCGCGCCTGCCGCGTCCAGGATCTGGAGGGTGGCGTTCATGATTTCCGGGCCGATGCCATCGCCATGAGCGACGGTGATGGGGGTTTTGGTGGGCATAACGGAAACTCCAAGATATAGGAATGCTCAACACCGCGCAACCGCGGTTCTGTTGCAATTTACAACACGCGGGTGCGAGGCCAGCGGCCCGGAACCCGAGTTCATTTCGCCTGGATCCCTTCGAGGTAATTCAGGAGACTATAGACGCGCGTCTGCTTAATCATGAGATTCGGGCTCATGTTGTTGAAAATAGGTCCCCAAACGGGCATGTCCCGAGTGCCGTGGGCGGTGATGTCCTCTCCGCCCTGGAGGATGCGGAGGACCCGGTCGTCGGGGAATTTGCCGTTGCTCTTTGCGGCGAGGGAAGTCAGGTCCGTGGGGGCTGTTTTGAGGGCCGAAGCGGCCGGTCCGCCGCCTTTGGCATCGGCGCCGTGGCAGGAAGCGCAGTATTGACGAAAGAGCTGCTTGCCATCGACAGCCGCGGTGGGCCGCGCGGGGACTCGCTTTACAGGCGAGGGTTGCGTTTGTGCAAAGCTGCATGTCAGGAACGCCAATATAAGACAAGAGGGCCCTAATAACTGCTTCATGTCCGCATTGTAAGGCACAACAACGGAAAACAAAAGAGAATTTGTGGAAATTTTCAGCAGCCGACCTGTTGAGATTTCAACCGATCAAGTTTTCGCGGAGGGCGCGGGCCACCGCTTCGGACTTGGAGTGGACCTGAAGCTTGCCGTAGATGCTGCGCACGTGGAAGGCGATGGTATTGACGGTGACGCCGAGCTCGGCGCCGGCCGATTTGTAGCTGTGGCCTTCGACGAGGAGTTTGAGGAGGCGGCGCTCGTGCGGGGTGAGATCGTACTGGGCCTGCGCGGGCGGACGGAAGCGGCGGAAGAGGTCGACGACTTTGCGGGCGATTTCCGGGGACATGGGAGCGCCGCCGGCGACGGCTTCGCGCAAGGCATCGATGAGGCGGGCGGGCGGCGTGTTTTTAAGGAGATACCCGATGGCGCCGGCGCAGAGGGCTTCGAAGACGCGCTCGTTTTCCTCGTAGATGGTGAGGACCACGAATGCGGTTTCGGGATACAGGCGGCGCAGGGCGGGAATGCCTTCGATGCCGCTCATGCCGGGCAGGCCGAGATCGACCAGCGCCACGGCCGGAGCGGGGCGGCAGGCCGTAGCGAGGGCCTCCTCGATGGAAGCGAAGGCGCCCACGCAGGCGAACTCCTCGGTGGCGTTGATGAGCATTTCGAGACCTTCGCGGGTGCGGTGCTGGTCCTCAATGATGGCGACAGGAATTTTCGCGCGGCTCTCGGCTGACAATGCAGTCAGCATAGCGGAGGAGGGTGGGAGACGTCACCACCTGTTTTGGTAGCGATGGTGGGGACAAAAGGCGCGGTGAAGCCGCTTTGACACCCGTTGTTATTATGAAAGCGCCATGACGGGGCTCTGGGAGCTGCTGCGGAGGAATCGCAACTACCGCTACACGTGGATGGGGCAGGTGGTAAGCGAGGTGGGCGATTACTTCAATAACATCGCGGTGTTCGCGCTGGTAATGGAGAAATCGGGGTCGGGGCTGGTGGTTTCGGGAGTGATGCTGAGCCGGGCGATTCCGGCGGTGCTGGCGGGGCCGGTGGCGGGGGTGGTGCTGGACCGGCTGGACCGCAAGCGGGTGATGATGGCGAGCGACCTCATCCGCGCGGTGGTGGCGCTAGCTTTCGTGCTGACGATTCATCAGCCGCGGCCGTGGCTGTTGTATCTGCTGAGCGGGCTGTTGATGTTCGCATCGCCATTTTTTACCAGCGGGCGGGCGGCGATTCTGCCGACCATCGCGAGCGCCGAGGAGTTACATACAGCGAATTCGCTGACGCAGACGACCTCGTGGGCGACACTGACGGCGGGCACGCTGCTGGGCGGACTGGGGGCGGCCAAGCTGGGGTACGAGTGGGCGTTCATTGTGAATGCGCTGAGCTTCGTGTTTTCCGCGGCATGTGTCTGGCGGATCGCGGTGCCGGAGGGGTTCCGGGCGCAGGTCAGGACGCACGCGGCGAAGGCGGCGGGCGCGACGCGGGACTACGTCGAGGGGCTGAAGTACCTGCGCAGCGTGCCGCTGATGATGGGGATTGCGATGATCGGGGTGGGGTGGGCGCTCGGGGGCGGGGCGGCGCAGATTCTGTTTGCGCTGTTCGGCGAGCAGGTGTTTCATAAGGGCGCGGCGGGGATTGGGGACATCTGGGGGTTCGCGGGGATCGGTCTGCTGGCGGGCGGAGCGATCGGGCACATCACGGGGAAGCACGCGGGGTTCCGCGGATATAAGCGGGCGGTCACCATCTCGTACGTGATGCATGGGGTGGCGTACATGTTGTTCAGCCAGGCGGGGGGGTTCGGGCTGGCGCTGGTGCTGATGATGTTTTCGCGCGTGGGGATGGCGGTGACGAGCGTGCTGAACAACTCGCAACTGCTGCGGCACACGCCGGACGAATTCCGCGGGCGGGTGTTCGCGACCATGGAATCGCTGCGGTGGAGCGTGATGATCGTGTCGATGGCGGCGGCGGGGATCGCGTCGCAGTATGTGAGCGCGCGGACCATCGGGCTGGTGGCGGGCGGTTTCGGAACGCTGACGGCGGCGGCCTGGGCGTGGTGCGACGGCACGGGACGCCTGCCGGAGCCGGGGCGTCCTGTTCAGAAAACGCTGGAACCCGCCGATAAGTAATTCGGAGGAGCCCGTTGGGGATTACGGCAGAAAACGTGGAGATCGCTGCGCTCGCCGCCGCAGTGGAAGCAGTGCCGCAGCGGAAGTTGCAAGTGCTGGCGGCTGAGGACAATCCGGTCTTCCGCTCGATGCTCGGCGCGATGTTGAACAAGTGGGGATACGACGCGGTGATGGCCCGCGACGGGAAGGAGGCGTGGGAGGTTTTACAGAAGCCGGACCCGCCGCGGCTGGCCATTCTGGACTGGATGATGCCGGGGCTGGATGGGGTGGAGGTGTGCCGCCTGGTGCGCGCGGCGGCGCGCGAGCCGTACATCTACATTTTGCTCCTGACGGCGCGGACCGACTCGACGGACCTGGTGGAGGGAATGGACGCAGGCAGCGACGATTACCTCACCAAGCCGTTCAACTCGCATGAACTGCGGGCGCGGCTGCGCGCGGGCGAGCGGATTCTGGATCTGCAGCAACAGCTTCTGCAGGCGCGGGAAGCGCTGCGCGAGCAGGCCATGCACGACGGGTTGACGGGGCTGTTGAACCGTCGTTCGATTCTGGAGGTGCTGCGCAACGAATTGGCGCGGGCCTCGCGCGAGAACAAGCCGCTGGCGGTGCTGATCGCGGATCTCGACCGGTTCAAGCAGATCAACGACACTGCCGGCCACCTGGCGGGCGATGCGGTATTGCGCGAAACCGCGCGGCGGATGAAGCAGGCGCTGCGCCGCTACGATTCGGTGGGGCGCTATGGCGGTGAGGAGTTTCTGATGGTGCTGCCGGGCTCGGGAGTCGCGGAAGCGGAATCTCTGGCGGAGCGGGTGCGGCAGGCGATGTGCGGCGAGCCGTTCGATCTCGGCGAGAGCCGCCTGAGTGTAACGTGCAGCATCGGGGTGGCGCATCGCGGAGAAGGCGGCGAAGATCCGGATTCGCTGATCCGGGAAGCGGACGTGGCGATGTACCGGGCGAAAGAGGGCGGGCGAAACTGTGTGATGGCATGGAATTGAGCGGGGCCTCGGCGCGTTGGTAGATCATAGTGAGATGGAAATCACGCCGCTTGCAGCCGCCGATTGGGAGGCGGTGCGGGCGATCTACCTGGAAGGCATTGCCACCGGCAACGCCACATTCGAAACGGCGGCGCCGGAGTGGCGTGCATGGGATGCGGGCCATGTGCGCACCTGCCGGCTGGCGGCGCGCGAAGGCGGCGAACTGCTCGGGTGGGCGGCCCTGAGCGCGGTCTCGGGGCGATGCGTCTACGCGGGCGTCGCCGAAGTCAGCATCTATGTCGCTGCAGGGGCACGCGGGCGGGGCATCGGCGGAGCGCTGCTGCGCTCGCTGGTAGAGGCGTCGGAGACGGAAGGAATCTGGACCCTGCAGGCGGGAATCTTTCCGGAGAACACGGCCAGCATCGAACTGCATCGCCGCTGCGGATTCCGCATCGTGGGCACGCGGGAGAGGCTGGGGTGCATGGCCGGGCGCTGGCGCGATGTGGTGCTGATGGAACGAAGAAGCAAAGTCGCGGGAACGGGCGTTTAGGGCTGCGACTGCGACTGCGCCTGCGATTTTGCGGCCTCGGCCTTCAGTTTCAGCACCTGCTGCAGTTGCCAGGCGGTGGTGCCGGAGATGGCGACGGCCTGGCGGGCGAGCGCTTCGGCGTCGTCGAACTGGCCGGCGCGGGCCAAGGCGAGGGCCGCGTTGCCGCGCAGTGAGGCGCGGCGGATATCGCCGGGCGAGGTAACGAGATCGATGACGGCGATACTGCGGCGGTAGAGATCGAGCGCGCGCCCGGTGGAACCGCTTCGTTCAATGGTCGGCGCGGCGAGCTCAAGAGCGCTGAGATAGGGATCGCTGGTATCGCCATTGAGCGTGGCTTCGTATTTCAGAAACTCCTCGGCCGCGGTGGCGGCATCGCTCTTGGCGCCCTGCGTTTGGGCGAGTTCGATTTTCATCCGGTAGTATTGATCGAGCCAGCCGGTGCCGGGGCCGCGATCGGCAATCAGAACGTCGCGATAGTCTTCGAGCGCGCGAGAAGCTTCGGGCCAGCGGCGCTGGTTGAGCAGCATACGCACGTAATTCTGGTGCAGGGGTTCGAGGGAAGATCCATCGTCCCAGGCGGGGACCGCGGCGAAGAGCCGGTCGAAGATCTCCTGCGCGGCGTCGGGAGCCTTGTGGGCCATCGTGATAGCGAGATTGGAAGCCTGCGAAACGAGCGTGGCGCGGTCGCGGGCGGAGGGAGCGGCGCCGATGGCCTCGAGCGCGAGGGTCAGGGCATCGTCGAACTTGCCGGCGTTGGCGGCGGTGAAGGCTTCGGTGAGTTTGCCGGAGATCGTCAGGCCGGGCACGGGCGAATTGGGCATCGGATTCTGGCTGCGCTGAATGTCGTTCGCCCGTTTGCGATACTGTTCGGCGCGGTCGCTATTGCCGGACTGCTGCGCGAGATTGGCAAGATTGAAGAGCGCGTTGCTTTGTTCCCAGGGTTCGAGGCTCGAGCCGCTGTTCAGAAAATTCTCGAGAATCGATTGCGCCTGCGCCGCGCGGTTGGTCGAGCCGAGATAGTTCGCGTAGCTGAAAAGCATCTGGGTGTTCACGGCAGGCAGGCTTTGCGACTGCGCCAGAAGCTGCTGGTAAAGCGCGTCGGCGTCATCGGTGCGGCCGGCCTGCTGCAGAAGCCGCGCCATATCCTGACGCAGCCAGAACGACTGGTTGGGCATCCCGGTGGAGGGCAGAGCGGCGGCGGTATCGATGGCCTTCTGCAGCGCCGCGATCGCGTCGGAGAAATGCTGGTTGCGCGCATCGAAGCCGCTCAGCATCTGCAAAGCTCCGATGGACTGCTGCGGATCGGAGGCTCCATCCACCTGGCGCTGATAGACCTTGGCGGCATCCTCCATTCGTCCCTCGCGTTCGTAGAGAGACGCGAGGAAGGGATCACTCGCGCCGGAGGCGGCGATTCGCGCGATGAGGGTTTCCACATCCTGCGGGCGGCCGAGTTCGCGGTAGAGTTCGGCGAGGCGGCGATAGGCGTACGAATTATTACCGTCGGAGCGAATTGCGCCGTTGATGGCGATGAATCGCGCACCCTGAGAAACAGGGGCGGCGGGCGGGTGAATGAGCGCCGCCTGTTCGGCGCAGGCCAGCGCCTGAAGGAGATTGCGATCCTGTTGCCAGGAATCGGAAAGGGCATTCAGCAGGTTCATGCGGGTGGCGCTGTTCTTTCCCAGCGGTTCCACGCGCCCCAGGGCCTCTTCGAGCACGGCACGCGATTGTACGGGGCTGGTGTAGAACTGGGCGATGGTTTCGGCCCAGGCGGCGTATTGCGGAGAAGAGATCGGGGCTTCGGCGAGCGCCTGGCGGGCTTCCTCGCGCTGAGCGGGATCGACCGGCGCACCGTCGCGGCGGGCCTGCCACACGGCTTGAATGGCGGCGTCGACCGGATCGGGAGTGTCGTCGCGATTCCCGGCGCCGAACGACATGAGTTGCTGGGATTGAGCCAAAGCTGCCGTGATGGAGAGGAAGCAAACCAGCAAGCGCAGCATGTTGCTTTAGACTCCTTTCGGACCCGGCGGTTCCCGAGGGCTGGCGGGGCCGCGGGCAGGTGTGCAATCCGGCGGCCACATGTTGGCCTGTGATTCGGCGAGGTTTCGCGGCGCAGTCTCGTGTCCGTGGAGCTACACCTGTGTCGCGCATTCGTGTGTGGTGCGGTCTCTCACGGGAAATCCCTTAAGTAGCAGGCGAGCCGGGCGTGGCCAAAAAAACTTCTGCGAAAATTGCTTTGCGCGTGCGGCGCGGTGCGTTATACTGACTCCCGTCCCCCGAGTTTGTCGAACATGAATTCCACGACAATCCACCAACCTGAAGAACTCCTGGCCCGTCTGGTTCACGATCTGAGACAACCGCTCAGTACGATTGAGAACAGCCTATATCTCACTCAGCTGCTGTTGAACCCGGAGCAGGCGCGCGCGCGGGAGCAACTGCGGGTGATCGAACACCAGGTAGACCAGGCCGCGGTGCTATTGAGCGAAGCGGCGGCGGAGCTGGTGCGGCTGCGCGGTCAGCGTACGGCAGCGGAGAGTTTCTCGCGAACGAATGCAATGACGGCCGGGGTGACATAAGACGGCGGTTTCACGAGAAACCGCGGCTTGTGATCCCAGAGTCCTCGCGACACATCGTCCCAAAGAGGAGAATTGAGTCCTCGATCCACGACCAGGAATGCGTCGGCGCGATCCATGAGGCGAAGGCTCGATGGCTTGAAATCCTGGCAGGAAAAATCCAGCAACATCAGGAAGAGGTCGGGCGCAACGAGATCGACCACGCTATTGGATTCGGCGATCACGTTTTCATTTTGCGCCAGGATTTTGTGAACGGTTCCGGCAGCGCGGGCCAGTTCGCCGGAAGGAGCGCGCAGCCAGAAGGAGCGCGCGGCGCCGGCCTTGAGGAAGCGGCCGGAATCGGTTTCGCCGGGTTCGTATTCTTCGCTGAGGGCGAAGGGATGGTCGGGCGAGGCATCGCCGGCGCAGGAGCAGGCTTCGCCGAGGCTGCTGCAGATGCCGTGGCCGTACTGCGTGATTTTGACGGCGGCCCAGGAGTGCTCGCGCAGGCGGCGAATCAGGGAGCAGACGGCGCTGGTCTTGCCGATGTTGCGCGAGTGGCCTCCCACGACGACGAACATCAGGCTCTCCTTTCGAGGGCCGCGAGGCGGCGCTTGAGGTCGGCCAGCTCGCGGCGCATTTCGGGCAGACGCGCGAGGTTGGCGAGCTGTTCGAGATGCTGGCGCAGGGGGCGCGCGGGCGTGCCCCACACGGTTTCGCCGGAGTGTACGATCTTCGAGGTGAGCACGCCGCAGCCGGAACCGAGCACGGCGCGCGATTCGATGCGGGCCTTATCGCCGATGCCGACCTGGCCGCCGATGACGGCGTAGTCCTCCACTACGACGCCGCCCGAGAAGCCGGTTTGCGCGGCCACGACCACGTGGCGGCCGATGCGGCAGTTGTGTCCCACATGCACCATGTTATCGAGCTTGGTGCCTTCGCCGATGCTGGTGACGCCGAGGGCGGCGCGGTCGACGCAGGAGTTGGCGCCGATCTCGACGAAATCGCCCAGTTCGACGCGGCCCACCTGGGGAAACTTGTGCCAGCGATCGTTCTCCATGACGAAGCCGAAGCCATCGGCGCCGATGACGGCGCCGGAGTGGAGGATGGAGCCGCGGCCGATATCGACGTTGTCGTAGACGGTGACATTGGGGTGGAGGATGCAGCCATCGCCGAGGGAGACGCGCTTACCGACGACGCAGCCGGCGCCGATGCTGCTGGCGACGCCGATGCGGGAGCCCTCGCCCACGACGGCGTGCGGGCCGATGTAGACGAGCGCGGCCAGCTCGACATTTTTGCCGACGACGGCGGTGGGATGGATGCCGGGCTTCAACTCCGCGGTGGGATAAAACCGGTTCATCGCGCGGGCGAATGCGGTGCGCGGCTCGGGAACGCGGATGACCGTGCGGTAAGAGGGGCTGGGCCATTCGACGGGCACGAGGAGGCAGCCGGCGGCGGAGCTTTCGGCCTGCGCGGCGGCTTTGCGCGTGCCGACGAAGGCCAATTCGCCGGCGCCCGCGGCCTCGAGGGGGGCGACACCGCTGAGCTCCTTTTCGCCATCGCCTTCATAAGTCGCGCCGAGAAATTCCGCCAGTTCGCGAACTCGCATGGTGCTGATTTTAGCGCGTGGTGCGGGAGGCGGCTCTTCAGTACACTGGACCCATGGCGGCGCGCACAGTGGCGTTGGTGACGGTGCCGGGCGAAGCGGCATCGGGAGCGGCAAAGCACGGGCTGGCAGCACTCGAAGAGGCGCTGCGCGGCAAGGGATTCACGGTAACGGACGCGGCTGCGCGGGCGCAGTTCGCAATCGAGGCGGGCGAACCGGGCGCGCGGCGGCTGCGGGAGTGGAAAGCTCCGCTGCCGGAGGGCGAGCAGTCGCTCACGGTGTGGCGGGGAACGGCGGGCGGCAAGCCGGCGGTGGCGCTGGCGGGCGGGGACGCGCGCGGATTGATGTACGCCGCGCTGGATGCGGCCGAGCGCATCTCCTGGAGCCAGCCGGAAGGCGACCCGTTCCAGTTCGTGCGCAATGCCACGGAAAAGCCGTCCCTGCGGGAGCGCGGCATTTCGATGTACACCATGCAGCGCGCGTATTTCGAAAGCAAGCTGTACGACGAGCGCTACTGGACGCGGTACTTCGACATGCTGGCGCGCGACCGCATCAACAGCTTCACGGTGATTTTCGGTTATGAGAACGGCGGATTCATGGCGCCGCTGTACCCGTATTTCTTCAACGTGGACGGATACCCGCAGGTGGAACTGGTGGGGATCACGGCGGCGCAGCAGCGGCGCAACACGGCGGCGTTTCAGCGCATGATGCGGCTTGCTCACGATCGCGGGATCGAAGTGACGGCCGGGATCTGGGATCACATCTATCGCGGCGGCGTGCAGGGCGGCGGGATTCCGGGGGCATCGGAAAACGCCGGCAAGCGCGTGCCCGGGCTGGTGTGGGGCGTGACGGCGGAAAATCTCTCGGCATACACGAAGGCGGCGCTGAAGCGGTTTCTGGAAGTGTTTCCGGAGATCGATGCGATTCAGTTCCGCATGCACGACGAATCGGGGCTGAAGAAGGAGGAGATCCAGCCGTTCTGGCACGATGTGTTCAGCTCCATCCGGCGCGATCATCCGCGGCTGCGGCTGGATCTGCGCGCCAAGGGACTGCCCGACGAAGTGATCGGCGACGCGCTGGACCAGGGACTGAACGCGCGCATCAGCACCAAGTACTGGATGGAGCAGATGGGGCTGCCGTTTCACCCGACGCACATCAACCGCGAGGACCAGCATAACCGGCGCCACAGCTACGCGGACCTGCTGCGCTATCCGCAGCGATATCGCGTAAACTGGCGCCTGTGGACCGGCGGCACGGCGCGGCTGCTGCTGTGGGGCGACCCCGAGTACGTGCGGCGCTTCGCGCAGACGGCTCGAGTGTACGACGGGCAGAGCTGCGACGCGAACGAAATACTGGCCACGTGGATGCTGGGCGAGCCGCATGACGAGAGGCCGCTCGAATTCATGAACGGGCGGTACGAGTATTTCGAATACGGCTTCGAGCGCTACTGGCATTTCTACCGGCTGTGGGGGCGGCTGACCTACGATCCGGGGACGCCGGCCGAAGTATGGGAACGCGAGTTCACGGCGCGCTTCGGCGCCGAGGCGGGTCCGCATGTGATGCGCGGGTTGGAAGCGGCGAGCCGGGTGCTGCCGCGGATCGTGGCGGCGAGCTATCTGTATCGCAATTTTCCGACGACGCGCGGATGGGCGGAGATGAATCGCCAGGGCAGCCTGCCGCAATACGCCGACGAAGAGGGCAGCGACATCCAGCAGTTTATGAACGTTCGCGATGAGGCGAAGAGCATCGTGGCGGGTACCGAGACAGCGATGCGGCGTCCGGAGGAGACGAGCCGCTGGTTTGCGAGCACGGCGGACGAGATTCTGGAACAGGTGGCGGCAGCGGAGCGCGCAGCGGGCGGACGAACAGGAAACGAGTTCCATTCGACCGTGACGGACCTGAAGATTCTGGCGGGACTGGCGCGGTATCACTCGGCGCGGCTGCCGGCGGGCGTGAGCTACTGCCTCTACAAGGAGACGGGCAGCCTGGCCTGTTTCGACGACGCGGTTGCCGCCGAGAGCAAGGCGCTGGAGGCGTGGGCGGGGATCGTGGCGGCGGCGGGCGATGTGTATACGGAAAACCTGGCGTTCGGGGCCCATGCGGCGGGGTTCAGCCGGCACTGGAAAGAAGAGTATGCACTGCTGCGGAGGGATTTCGAACAGTTGCAGGCGTCGCGGCCGGCCGCAGGAGGGAGCCCGGAGCATCCGGTTCCGCGAGCGGCCCAGGGCGAGCCTCCGGCGGTGCGGTTGACGCCGGCGCGGGAGGCGGTGCCGGGCCAGGATGTCGTCATCGCAGCCTCGGTGGATGCGCCGGCGGGGGTGAAATGGCTGCGGCTGCGCTACCGGCACATGACGCAGTTCGAAGATTATGCGACCGCGGAGATGGCGCCCGATTCCCGGACGGGTTTATACACGGGGAAAATTCCAGGGGCATTTGTCGACCCCAAGTGGGACCTGATGTATTTCATCGAGGCAGTAGGGAACGACGGCGCGGGGAGAATCTATCCGGACCTGGAGAAAGAGACGCCGTATGTGGTGGTGCCGGTGAAGCGCAGCTAAGAGAGGCCGCCCGAGCCACGCGCACCCGCAATCACCGAGAGCAGCCGTCGCGAAAGGTCGCTCATGGTGCGGGCCTGGGCGTTGAGCTGCTCGCCGGCGGCGGCGCTTTGCTGAGAGTGGGAGGCGGTCTGCTCGGTGAGAGACTGGATGCGTTCGAGCGATCCGGTCAGCTGGTTCATGCCCTGAAGCTGCTCGGAGCTGGTTTCGTTGACGCGGCTGACCAGGGATTGAGCCTTCTCCGTATTGGCGATCAATTCCCGGACCGCTCCTGCGACGGCATACAGGGTGTTCTTTCCCTGCTTCGCCTGGGATACGGCTTCCCCGATGACGGTGGCGATTTCACCCGCGGCCGCTGCCGAGCGCTGCGCGAGGTGGCGGACTTCCTCGGCGACAACCGCGAAGCCGGCTCCGGCGGCTCCGGCGCGAGCGGCTTCTATGGAGGCGTTGAGGGCGAGAATGTTCGTCTGGAACGCGATTTCGTCGATGGCGCCCACCACCTTGGCGACGCGCTGGCTGGAGACAGCGATGCCCGCGATGGAAGCGGACATTTCTTCGAGCGTACGATCGGTGCGAGCGATCTCGCGGGATGCATTGCCCATCAGATCGAAGACGGTTTTTGCGGCGGCGGCGTTGTCTTGCGCAATTTCGTGAACTTTGCGGCCCGAGGCGAAGGTCTGCTGCACGTCGGCGGCCTGGTGGGAGGCGCCATCGGCCAGCGAAAGGCTGCCCGCGCAGACCTGCCGTGAGCCGGCATCGATCTGCTGCGAAGCCTGACGCAACTCTTCGGCGATGGGTTCGAGCTGGCAGGCGAGGCGGCGGGATACCACAAGCCAGACCAGCACCGCGAGCAGGGCGGAGCCGAACGCCGCCGCGGCCATGAGATTGCGGGCATTGCGCGAAATGGCAGCGATGGTGTCCGGTAATTCGTTGTACTCGCTTTCCGGAATGCTGACTCCTATGACCCAGTCCCAGGGAGCGAAGTAAGTGAAGCGCGCCATTTTCATGTACACCGCCGGATCCCCGGCATTCTTCCAGGGGTAGCGGGCAGTGGCCAACTGGCGAGGCTTCAGGGCCAGCGCCTGGCGGCAGATGTCCTGTATGAATGGTTTGCCGGCGGCATCGCGACTTTCCCAGATGTCCTCGCCGTTGCGCGCGCCGCCTTTGGAAACGACGTAATGGCCGCGAGTGATGCCGCTCGCGTTGAGCACCCAGATGTAGCCGGTCCTGCCGACTTTGGTCCCGGTCATGGCGCGGATGAGCAGGTCGGCCGCGGTTTTTTCCGGTGTGCCGGCATACAGCATGCCGGTGACCGCGCCGCCGGGCCCGGTGATGGGCTCATAAGCCGCTTCGTACCAGCCATCCACCACATACGCGCGGCCGATGAACGTGCGGCCGCCGAGCACCGTGGAGACGACAGGGTTGGCCGCGCCTTCCGGATTGACGGCTGGAATGAATGTCCCGATAGCGCGCTGCCCATCGGAGGCGGCCACGCTGGTAGCCACACGCAGCATGTCGCCGCGCGCGTTCATGCGTTGAAAGATGGTGCAGGTGGCGCCGCTCACCCGGCGTGGTTCATCGACCACGGCGACGCGGGTTGCAAAATCGCGGACCTGTCCGGGCCAGGCGCCGCCCAGCAGGATCTTCGGCAAGGTGACCGGAGATGCGTCGTGCGTGTACTGGTTTACTGCGCGCCAGGAGACGGTTTCCGCCTTGGAGAAATTGAGGCCTCCGACGCGTTGCAGGGCCTCGTGAGCCAACTGCAAATCGGCCCGGGAAGCACGTTGCACGGAGGCTGCCATGCTTTCCGCCATGACCAGCATGTCGGTGGCGACGTGGTCGAAATCGTCATCCATCATGCGATGGCTGCCGCCCATTGCAGCGGCGGTAATCTGACGATCGCCGAACCCCGCGACTGCCGCGGCCAAAACAATGGCCGCCAGGGTCAGGCCGACACCGGTCACCAACAGGCGTTTTCGCAATCCCATGTTTCGGGCTGCCGTACCTCCACCAGACTTATCGGTCGTGGCGCCGGATTTCAGTAGGGCGGCGGAAAGCGGTCCGTGCCGGGTTATCATAGCCTGCATGAAACTGTTCGCTGTGTTGTGCTGCGCCATGGCTGCCTGGGCACAACCGTTCAAACTGGAAAAGACGATTCCGCTTCCCGGCGTGGAAGGGCGCTTCGATCACCTGGCGGTGGATGTCGCCGGAAAGCGGGTTTTTGTTTCCGCGCTGGGAAACAATACGGTGGAGGTGCTGGATGCCGCCGGCGGCAAACACTTGCAGAGCCTGGCGGGCATGCATGAACCGCAGGGAGTGGGCTATTCGCCGGATGCGAAAAAGCTGTATGTGGCGAACGGCAAAGACGGGAAGCTGCGCATTTTCGACGGCGCCAGCCTGAAACCGGCGGGCGAGATCGCTTTCGGCGACGATGCGGACAATGTGCGCTACGATGCGCCCCACAAGCTGATCTGGGTGGGATACCAGGACGGCGCGGTGGCCTCGGTGGATCCGGCGAAGAACGCGCGCGCGGGAGAGATTTCGCTGGACGCGCACCCGGAGAGCTTCCAGCTCGAAAAGAGCGGTCCGCGGGTGTTCGTGAACGTGCCCGACGCGGGAGAAATCGAAGTGCTGGACCGGACGCGGCACGTGGTGGCCTCCAAGTGGGCCGTGAAGGCGGCCGCGGCCAATTTCCCGATGGCGCTGGACGAGAGCACGCACCGGCTCTTCGTGGGCTGCCGCAAGCCCGCCAAAGTGCTGGTTTACGACACGGAAAACGGACACGTCGTCACCGAGTTTCCCTGCCCGGGCGATACCGACGATCTGTATTTCGACGCCGCCCGGAAACGGCTCTATGTAGCCGGCGGCGAAGGCTCGCTGGAGGCTTTCCAGCAGAAGTCGCCGGATCAGTATGTATCGATCGGCAAGATTGTGACGGCCGCGGGCGCGAGGACGGCCCTTTACGTGCCTGATTGGAACCGGTTGTTCCTGGCCGTACCGCACAGGGGAAACCAGGGAGCCGAAATTCGCATCTACCAGGTGGAATAAAACCGTGAGATTTGCAGCCGCTGCCGCCGTTGTCGTGCTGGCGGCCGGGGCGTGCGCGCAGACGCAGCCGGCCGCGGGGATCGATCCGCTGCATCAGTTGAGCGCCTCCGTGGAGACGCTGTCGCACCAGGTGGGGCCGGCGGTGGTTCAGATTTTCGCCTCGGGCTATGGGCTGAGCGATTCCGGGGACGCGGCCAACGTAGTGACACGGGAGCGCGACACGGGGTCCGGCGTGATTCTGAGCGCGGATGGATACATCATCACCAACAGCCATGTGGTGGCGAATGCGCGCAAGGTGGAGGTGCGGCTGCCCGCGACGAATCCTCCGGGCCACTCGATTTTGCAGCCGGGCGGGCCGCTGGTGATAGCGCGGATCGTGGGAGCGGACCGGGACACCGACCTGGCGCTGCTCAAGGTGGATGCGCAGAATCTTCCGTTCCTGGAGTTCGGCGATTCCGACAACCTGCGGCAGGGGGAGATGGTGCTGGCGTTCGGCAATCCGCTGGGAATGGAGAATTCGGTCAGCATGGGGGTGGTGAGCAGCAAAGCGCGGCAGATCAAACCCGACGATCTGATGATTTACGTGCAGACCGACGCTTCAATCAACCCCGGCAACAGCGGGGGTCCGCTGGTGGACGCGGACGGGCGCGTGGTGGGGATCAATACGTTCATTCTTTCGCAATCGGGCGGCAGCGAAGGGCTGGGCTTCGCCATTCCGAGCAATATCGTGCGCAGCGTGTATACACAACTGCGCGCCCACGGACACGTGCATCGCAGCGAAATCGGAGTATTCGCGCAGAGCATTACGCCGCAACTGGCGCAGGCGCTGAAGCTGCCGCGCAGTTCGGGAGTGCTGTTGAGCGACGTGACGCCGGACGAGCCGGCGGCCGCTGCGGGGCTGCAGGTGAACGATATCGTGCTGGCGCTCAACGGCAAGGCGATGGAGAACGCGCGCCAGTTCGATGTGGATCTGTATCCGTTTCACAGCGGGGAAAAAGTCACGCTGGACGTGCTGCGCGGAAGCCAGAAGCTCAGCATCGCGGTGCCGGTGGTGAACCAGGAGAACGATCCGCTGCGATTCGCGGACATGGTGGACCCGGTGAAGAGCATGGTTCCGAAACTGGGAATCCTGGCGATTCAGATCGATAAAAAGATCGCCGACATGGTTTCGGACCTGCGCAACCAGTACGGCCTGGTGGTGGCGGCGCGGTCGGGCGACGCGGTCTATGCGGGCGATTCGCTGAGCCTGGGCGACGTGATCTATTCCGTGAACGGCCTGCCCGTGACGAGCGTAGACGCGTTCAACCAGGCCATCGACCAACTCAAGGAGACCGATCCCCTGGTGCTCCAGGTGCAGCGCAACGATCGCCTGATGTACCTGACGTTCGAAGCGCAGTAGAGCGGCATCGCCCGGCCTACTGCGTGGCCAGATACAGTTTTTGCGTTCCCTGCGCGCCGCCCAGAGTGAACGTCAGCGGAGTGTTGCCGGCGGTGGTGCCGGTGGGCACGATCAGGTTGAACTGATACAGGCCCACGAACGTCTGGGCGAGGCCGGAGTAGGCGGCGGTAGCGGGATTGCTTCCGATATTGAATTGCACCGGAGTGGCCAGGGTGTTGCTCTGCTGCACGATTTGTCCGCTGGCGATGTTGGGAATCACGGGCCCGAATCCGACTCCATAAAGAACAATGGTGTCGCCGGCTTTGGCGGGCCGCGACGGAATACCCGGTATGGCTCCTGTGGGCAGAACGTAGGTGACGCCATCGGGAAACAGGGCGCCCACATAGGAAACGCCGCCGATGGTGAAACTCGCCGGCGCCCACAGTCCCGGTTGGAGAGAGTTCACGGTCACATTGAAAGCGGCACTGGCGCCAATCGGGGTCTTCACGACCACCGGTTGCGAACCGGCGGTGACACCGGAAGGCACCTGCGCGTTGACCTGGCCGCCGCTGATGTAATCGACGGCCGCGGGCAGCCCGCCGATGGTGACGGTGGTGTTATCGAGCGATGTCGGCGCGGCCGTGCCGGTGAAATCGCTGCCGGTCCATTGCCGGGCGTCCAGCGAGAGGTTCGAGCCGTAGATCTGAATCCAGGAACCGGGCGCGACGGAAGGAAAGTTGCCGAAATCGGAGGCGCTGGTGACGCCGGCGGACGAAGGGCTCTGTGGCGTGAGCAGGCGAATTACGGCATTCGAAGAATCTACTACGTAGACTTTTCCGCTGCTGCTATCGACAGCGACGCCGGTGGGGAAATTGAGCTTGGCGCTGGTGGCCGCTCCGCTATCGCCTGAGTAGCCGATGGCTCCTGTGCCGGCGATGGTGCTGATAATGCCGGCGGCATTGACTTCGCGAATGCGGTTGTTGAAGTAGTCGGCGATGAAGAGATCGCCCGAGGAATCCACGGCCACACTGTAGGGGGCGTTGAGTTTGGCGCTGGTGGCGGGACCGCCGTCGCCCGAAAAGCCGGCCTGGCCGGTTCCGGCGACGGTCTTGATGGTGCCGTTGGTGAGCACTTCGCGGATGCGGTTGTTCTGGTAATCGGCGAAATAGAGGTTGCCCGCGCCATCCACGGCGAGGCCGAACGGCTGATGGATGCTGGCGCTGAGAGCGCTGCCGCCATCGCCGCTGTAGCCGCCCACGCCGTTGCCGGCGTAGGTGTGCATGATGCCATCGGGCGTGACTTCGCGGATGCGGTTATCGTTGCTGTCGGAGATGAACAGGTCGCCCTGTGCATCGGTGACCACGCCCCAGGGAAACTCCATGGTGGCGCTGGTGGCGGGGCTGCCATCGCCGCCGTAGCCGCCGATATTGCCTTCGCCGGCGATGGTCTGGATGGTGCCGCCGGGCGAAACCTGGCGGACCACCTGGTTCAGGAGATCGGTGATGTCCATGTTCCCCTGGGCATCGATCCAGACGCCGTAGGGGTTGGCAAGGGTGGCGCTGGTGGCAGGGCCACCGTCGCCGGTCCAACCCGCTCCGGAGGAGCCGGCGACGGTGGAGATCTTTCCGGTGGATACGGTCACCTTGCGGATGCGCTCATTGGCGGCATCGGCAATGTAGATATTGTGCTGCGAATCGAGTGCGATGCCGATGGGAGTGTTCAACTCCGCGCTGGTGGCCGCTCCGTTGTCACCGGAGAAGCCGGGGATATTGTTCCCGGCGATCGTGGAAATGGTATAAGAACTGGGCTGTGCCAGGCATGCCAGCGGGAGCACAAGCCAAAAGATCAGACGAAACACGTACGAAAACCTCCACTGAAGCAAGTATGCACTCAGCATAGCGCAGGTTTCAGGTGTTGCGAAGATTTCGGGGTTGGCAGGGCAGCGACGGCCACCCTGCCGCGGGTTGGGTGGGGACGGGAAAGGCACCGGCGGCAAAGACCGCCGGCGCTACCGAAGGGTCTCCTTTAGCCAGGCGATCATGTCGGTCTTCCAGTGCTGCATTTCCGGGGCGCGCCAGTTCCCCATGCCGTGGCCGCCGCCTTCGATAGTCACCAGGCGGCACTGCGCGCCGGCCTTACGGATGGCGGCACAGAAAGTCAATGATTGCGAGTACGCGACCTGGTCGTCTTTGTTGCCCTGCAAACAGAGAAACGGCGGCATGCCCTTATGGACCGCGGCGATGGGAGCAACCGCACGCAGTTTGGCGAGACCGGCGCCGTCCAGGCTGTCGGCGCCGGAGAAATGGATGCCGCCGCCGTGCGCGGCGTGTCCATCGATGCTCTTCATATTGAAGCGTTCGGGGTGGTCGCGGCGCTCCAGCGCGAGTGCGGCGTAATCGGAGGGCCCGTACATATCGACCACGGCGGCCACGCGGGTTTCGGGCGTTTCGTGCGTCCCCTGGTAGTTCACCAGGTAGCCGCCGGCGGATTCGCCGATGAGAGCGATGCGGCGCGGGTCCACGCGATATTCGGCGCTATGCTGTTTCACCCAGACGATGGCGGAATTCAGGTCGGCGACGGATTGGGGAAGCTGCGCTTCGGGCGCGAGGCGGTAATCGATACTGAACCAGGCGAACCCGGCATCGGCCAGCGGTTCGAAGAGCGGGCGGACGTTGCCGCCGCTGCGCGTGCCGGTATCGAAGCCTCCGCCGTGAACAAGGATAGCCGCCGGAAACGGGCCCGGGCCATCGGGAACGTGGAGATCGAGCAGCAGAGGCTTGCCGTCGGGATGGGAGAATGCGACGCCGTTTTCGTCTAAGGGCGCGGACGACAACAGCGCTGCCGCGCAAAGGACCCACAATGCCGTTCGCATGCAGGCGATTGTATCGTATGCGGGCGGATTCGCGAGCAGGCCTATTTGCCGGCCGCGGCGCGCACTTTGTCGAGCGGTTTCCGCTGCCGCGAAGCCGCTACGGGACGCTTCGCCACAGGCTTCTTGCGCGGCGGCACAACCGTCAGCGGCGGAGGCGCGGGCTTGGGCTCCGGCGCCGGGACTACTACCGCCGGCCGGACGACACCATTCATTTCGCCCAGAGCGGTGCGGCCGCTTTCCAGGGCGCGCACGCGGTCTTTCAACCGGATTGCCACCACCATGTCGCGAACGTACGGAACCGCGCGGTTCAACCTCTCCGAAAGCGCGCTGGGCGATGCTGGATTCCCGAGACTGTCCGACTTATAAGGCTTATACATCCGCCCGGCCATCTGGTGAATCTCATAAAGACAGGCATTCGCCGATTCCCTTTGGTCGTCCCACTGAATCTCACCGCCTGTTTCGAGCGATCTCAGGATACTCTGCAACAGGACCCTCGTGCTGTCATACAACATGTAAGACGCCGCTCCCTTTGCTTCTCGGATATATGGAAGGATTTCTTCTAAATTCATTTTAACATAGGGCGCGATTTTTGTTTTTCGGAGCGAAAAACCTACCGGCGGCGCCGGCCGGCGGGGGAGCGCCGGCGATCTCGTCGCCGGTATAGTTTGCGGCGGGAAAACCACCGGCAGCAAGACTGACGGATGGCGGGGGAGCGCGCAGCTGCCCAGACTCTCTCCCGGCTCTAAAGAGCTATTGATCTACCGTTGACGGACGTGATGGGTGATCGGAAACTGAGATCAGTGCGAGTCGGGAAAGGGAGATGCACTCTTCTGGCGCAGAGTGCGTTACGGATCCCTTTCCCGGCCGGGCCAGAATTCCCTGCTCCTGCGACCGTTGAAATCGACTATTGCTCCACGGGCCATCCGCCGGCTTCAACAGCCTGTCTAATCAGGTGAACTGTACAGTTTACCTGTCATTATGCTATTGTGGAATCCGGATGCCGCGAAGAACCATCGAGATGGACGCGGCCGACTTCATGCAGGCGATCGGCCTTTTGGTCCGCCGCGTTCGCGCTGCCGCCGCCTCGCACCAGTTGTCGCTGACCGAGTCCGCCGTGATGGCGCGCCTCGCGAAATACGGACCGGCGACGGCCGCCGATCTGGCGCGCGCCGAAAGCATGAAGCCGCAGTCGATGGCGGCAGCGATCGCTGTGCTGGAAGAAATGGGCCTGGTGGAACGCCACCCGCACCCTACAGACCGCCGCCAGATGAACATCGCTTTGACCCCGAAGGGCGTGGCCGTGCGGCAAAGCATGCGGGACGCCAAGTACAACTGGCTGGCGCAGGCGGTGGCCCATCTGGACAGGAGTGAACAGAAGACGCTTTTTGCCGCGGGCGAGATCATCCAGCGCCTGGCGGAGCAGGGAACGGAGGGGGGAATCGGGACCATTGGGGAACGGAGGGGGTAAAGGACCGGGCGCCTTCTCGCACGCCTGGCGGGCATTGCGCTCGCGCAATTTCCGGCTCTTCTTCGCCGGGCAGAGCATCTCGCTGCTAGGCACGTGGATGACCCGCCTGGCCGCGAGTTGGCTGGTCTATCGGCTGACGCACTCTGCGCTTCTGCTCGGCGTTCTCAGCTTCGCCGCGCAAATCGTCGCATTTCTTCTCGGTCCCTTCGCAGGAGTCTGGGTCGAACGCCTTCCGCGCCGCAAACTGCTCCTTTGGACCCAGGCTGCGGCCGCCGTGCAATCCCTCGCGATGGCGGCGCTCACCCTGGCGCACGTCATCACGTTTGGAGAAATCGTCGCGCTGGCCATCGTCCAGGGTTTCATCAGCGCGTTCGATATGCCCGCCCGCCAGGCCTTTCTGGTGCGCATGGTGGACGACCCGGCGGACCTGCAGAACGCCATCGCCATCAACTCCACCATGGCTAACGGGACGCGCCTGGTCGGCCCGGCCATCGCGGGTCTGGTGATCGCCGCCGTCGGCGAAGGCTGGTGCTTCCTCATCGATGGCGTCAGTTACTTCGCGGTCATTGCGTCCCTTCTGATGATGCGCATCCGTCCCGTGGATGTCCGCGTCCGGGCGAGCGGCATGTGGGAGCAGATGCGCGAAGGGTGGGACTATGTCCGCAACTTCCAACCCATTCGCATCGTCCTGCTTTTGTTCGCGCTCACCAGCCTGATGGGCTATCCCTACATGGTCCTGATGCCCGTATTTGCCGCCCAAGTCCTGCACGGGAACGCCACAACGCTCGGCTGGCTTGGGGCCGCCACCGGCGTCGGCGCGCTCGCCTCGGCCGTTTCGCTGACCTTGCGAAAGTCGGTTCTGGGCCTCACCCGCATGCTGCAGGTAGCCACCGCGATGCTCGGGGTGGCGCTGATCCTGTTTGGCCTCTCGCATTCCCTTTGGCTCTCGCTGGTCCTGATGGTCTTCGCCGGATTCGGGCTCATGCAGTGCGCCGCGGGCGCCAACACGGTCGTGCAGTCGCTTGTCACCGAAGATAAGCGGGCCCGCGTGATGAGCTACTACACCATGGCATTCTTCGGCACGGCGCCGGTGGGCAGTCTCTTTGCCGGCGTCCTGGCCCACCACATCGGAGCCCCTGAAACTGTGATCGTCACCGGCGCCGCCTGCCTGGCCGGCTCGGTCTGGTTCCTGTTCCATCTCCCACGGCTGAACCGCCTCCTTCGCCCGGTCTACCTGGAGAGGGGCCTCCTGCCGGAGTGTGATGCGGAGGCGGTGCTGGATGCCGAGGAGCCCGTGGCATGACGCGTCCTACCCCGAACACACCGGCAGCGAGCCGCCAGTCATCGTCCGCCGGTACGCCTGCGCGGTGATCGTCGAAACGCCCGCTGCCATGCAGTAAGATAATACCCGAAACTCTCGTGTCGCGGACTCGATGCGATAATGGCGAAAGCCGCCGCTGTTGCATCCGGGAATCAACCCGGAAGGCGAATAGGATAGACATGAAAACGAGAATCCATCTTGGGCTGATGCTCGCATTGGCGCTCACGCTGATTGGCGCCATGTTGACGATGGCACAACAGACGGGTGCGGGACCCAACGTTCCGCCGTCCAGGCCGCAAGGCCCGTGTGACATCTACGCCGCCGCCGGCGACCCCTGCGTGGCCGCCCACAGCACCACGCGCGCGCTGTACGCGTCCTATGACGGCCCGCTTTACCAGGTCCTCCGCCAGTCGGACAGCAGGAAATTAGACATCGGAGTTGTCAAGCCCGCGGCTTCGCCCGTGCCGGATGCCGGCGGATACGCCGATGCGGCCGCGCAGGATGCTTTCTGCGCCAACACGTACTGCTGGATCACCACCATTTACGACCAGTCCCCCAAGCACAACGACCTCACCCAGGCGCCGCGCGGCGGATTCAGTGGCCCGGCCATGGGCGGGTTCAACAATCTCCCGCTCGCCGACATGGCGCAGATTACGATCATGGGCCACAAGGCCTACGGCGTCTTCATCGAGCCGGGCATGGGCCTGCGCGAAGACGACGCCAAGGGCACCGCGGTCGACGACCAGGCGGAGGGACAATATTGGGTCGTGAACGGCCGGCACTTCAACTCCGGGTGCTGCTTCGACTACGGCAACGCCGAGATTGACAGCCGCGACGACAGCAACGGCACCATGGAGACCGCATACTACGGCAACGCCGGAGCCTGGTATCACGGTCCGCCTCCGGGTCCCTGGATCATGACCGACCAGGAGAACAACCTGGTGGGATGCGTCAACTCGGATCCATCCAAAGGCTGCCCCAATCTGCCGAGCATCACCTGGCGATTCGTGACCGCGATGGCCAAAGGCGAACCGCACCACTGGACCAGCATGGGCGGCGATGCGCAGGGCGGCGACCTCAAGGTCATGTTCAGCGGGCCGCGAGTCAACTCCACCTATGACCCGATGCGCAAGCAGGGCGCTATCCTCCTGGGCAACGGCGGCGACAATAGCAACGGCTCGCAGGGCACCTTCTATGAAGGCGCAATGACGGCCGGAGGCACGTTTCCTTCGGACGCCACCGACCAACTGGTGCACGCCAACGTTGTAGCTGCCCGGTACGACGTGCAGCGGCTGAGCCTGGCGCCGGCCTCCGCCACGGGAGCGCCTCCCGGCCTCCAGACGTTCTCGCCCGGATCCTCGCAGGAGACCACCGTGACCTTCACCAATACGACGGGTGCGCCTGCCGCGGGCGTGCAGTTGAGCATTTCCGTGCCCAAGGGGTGGACTTCGGCGGCATCGCGTGACTCCAACATTCCGAACCCGGTCGCGCCGGGCGCCAGCGTGAGCGAAACCTTCAAGGTCACTTCAGGGCGGGCAGCCTTCAACGGCGACCTTGTCGCCAATGCGCGATGGACGAACCGGACGACCGGCCGGATGCAATCCGAGACCACGGCCGAGAAGGTGCGGAACGTCAGCCCGGTCCGGATCAATGAATTCCGCGCCAGCGCCGGATCTCCCGGCAACACGACGGACTCGTTCATCGAGCTCTACAACGCCGGCGCCAGAGACGTCGACATCTCCGGCTGGACCCTGACCGAGCACCCCACCCAGGAGGCTATCTTCTCGACGGTGAAGATCCCGGGCGGGACGAAACTCGCGCCTCGCGGCTTCTACCTGCTCGGCCTCTCGAACTCCGGGCTGGCCGCACCCGCGCGCGCCGGCGATACCGCCATCCACGTCCGGAGCACGGCGGGCATGAACACCGGCGATACGATCCGCATCGACACCGGCTCCGGCGCCGAGACCCGCAAAATCGCGAGCATCGGGACGGCTGCCGGCAACAACACGACGCTGTGGCAGCCTCTCCCCGAGGGTCCGGTGATCACGATCCCCGCCAGCGCGACCAACGTGCCGGTCACGAATGTGAACGGCTTTGTGGCAGGCGAGAAGATCGCGCTGGGCTACGGCGCCACGTATCCCGCTGTTGCCGGAACCGTAGAGCATTACGAGGTGGCCACGATCACCGCTGTGGGCAAGCCGGGCACGCAAGCCTACCTGGGGGCGGACGCTGCCGCCGGCGCGACCAACATCAAGGTGACATCCGTCGCCAACATCTCGGTGGGTGACAAGATCCGGTTGGACATCGACAGCCCGGGCCATGGAATCGAGACCGTCACGGTAACGAGCGTCGGCACGCCGGCGATCCGTGGGGGACTCGGGGGGAGTGCGAGCGCCGGCGCGACGAACATCAGAGTCCGGGTTCGCGGCCCGAACCGGTTCACTGTGGGCGACAAGATGGTGGTTGGCAGTCCCGCGAACGAGGAACCCGTCACCGTCACCGGCATCGGGGAACCGGGCCCCGGCGGCGAAAGCGTGGATTTTACGCCGGCCCTCGCAAGAGCGCATGGCAACGGGGAGGAAGTGGCGGATGAAGGCACGGGCCTCGGCCTGGCCGCCCCGCTGAAGTTCAACCATGCGGCAAACCTTCCCTTTAGCGATCGGGGAACGGGCATCAGCTTCCAACCGGCGACGGCGTTTGCGCATTCGAGCAACGAGCCTGTCGAGGCGCTCGGCACCGGACTTACGCTCGACAGGCCACTGAGGGGAGATCATGCGGTCAATGCGGTTGTGAGTGACGCCGCAGTCACCACCGCGGGCTACCAGGGGACGCCGGCGCCCAACCAGTGGTTCGGCGGCCCGGCCCTCTCTCCCGCAGCCGGCAGCATGGTGCTGCGTGACGCCGAAGGCCTGGTCGTCGACAGCCTCAACTACGGCCTTCTGGTCGATCCGTGGGCCGCCGAGGGCTACCAGGGCGCGTCTGGAGCAGGACAGAGCGGCTGTCACGTTCCAGCTCCCGGCCCCGGCAGGGGATTCGGGCGGTTCGGGCCGCCCGCCGGCGGGACCGACCGCAGCGCAGGCCGCTTCCCCGACGGCGCGGACACCGACAGCAACTGCAACGATTTCCTTTTGCAGCCCGCTACTACGCTACCGGACGGTTCGGCCGCCCGCGCGACCAATATCAAAGTCGCCAGTGTCGCGGACTTTGCCGCCGGCCAGAAGATCACGATCGGCACCGGCGCGGACCTCGAGACCGCCATCATCGCCGAAGTCGGCACGGCAGGGGCCACCGCAGCTGATGCCGGCACCAGCGCTGGCGCGACGGTAATCCCCGTCGCCAATGCGTTCGGCTTTAGCTCCGGCCAGAACATCACCGTCGACAAGGGGGCGAATCATGAGACGGCGATTGTGGAATCCATCGCCGGCGGCAGAGGAGGCGCCAGAATTACGGTCGCCGCGCCGCTCCGTTTTGCACACGCGGCCGGTGCGCAGGTCGCCGGCACCGGCATCACCCTCACTGCTCCGCTGACCCGGGACCACGCCAGTGGGGCGCAGGCAGCGGGCGATCTTCCCACGCCGGGGGCGCCCAACAAGTATTACCGGAAACCGAACTGAGGGCGCCGGGCGCGGCAAATCTCTGCTGTTTTCAGCTCTATTGCTCCCGCAGTGTCCGAATTGGGTCCAGACAGGCTGCACGGTAGGCAGGCAGACTGCTTGCCGCAAGGCCGGCGGTCAGCAGCAGCGCAGCGGTGAGGGCGAAGGTGAGAGGGTCAGTCGGCTGAACATGGAACAACATCTCTGAAATGAATCGCGTGATCACGGCGGAAGCTGCCAGGCCGGTCGCGGTACCGATGAGAGCCAGACGCAGCCCGTGCCGGACAATCATGCCTACAACCTCGGATCGCTGTGCGCCGAGAGCCATCCGCAAACCGATCTCGGATGTGCGCTGGACAACCATGTACGAAAGCAAACCGTACAGCCCGATTGCCGAAAGAATCAATCCTATACCCGCGAAGCAGGCCAGCAGGAATGCCTGAAATCTTGGCTGAGCCGCCCAATTCGAGATGTATTGTTCCATGGTGGATGCGCCGTAGACCGGCGCGCTCTTATCGAAATCGCGGATAGCTGCGGCAATGGCGTGTCGCATGGATGCGGGTCCCACACTGGTGCGGACCACCAGGTACGGGTTCGTCACCACCGCTTGCGCGTATGGCAGGTAATATTCAGGATCGGCCTCCGCGGTCAATCCTTTGCGTTTGATGTTGCCGACGACGCCGACAATTTCCCGTACGGGGTGGCTGAAGACGCCGTCACCCACACGCACTTGGATGTGCCGGCCCACCGGATTCTCGCGCGGGAAGTATTTCGCGGCGAATGCCTGATTGATCACGATTGTCGGCGGTCCCGTAAGGCCGTCCCGCTCGTCAAAGGTGCGTCCGGCGAGGAGCGGGATCTTCATCGTCGCGAAATAGCCAGGCATGGCGAGGCCCATCGACGCGCTGGGTTCGTCTCCCTTCGCGACCGGCCGCCCCGTGATGTTGAAGGAAACGTCGGCGGAACTGCTGCTCATCGGCAGAGGCCAGCCTGCGGATGCCGACTGCACGCCGGGCAGGGCCGAGATGCGGGCAAGGAGGCGCTGGTAAAAAAGGAAATGTTGATCGTGCTTGAGCGAGTCGAACGGCACGGCGACGCGGCTCGTCGCGAGATGGCTGGGATCGAAACCCGGGTCGACATTCATCATGCGAATGAAACTGCGCATCAACAGACCGGAAGCAATCAGCAGCACCACTCCCATGGCCGTTTGCGCGATCACCAATCCACTGTGAAGGCGATGCTGCCGGCGGGCCCCGGAGAGAGTGCGGGAACCTTCGCGAAGACCACTCTGCGGCGCCGAAAGCGAAACGCGCCACGCGGGGAAAGCGCCGAAAACAAGCCCGGTGACCAGCGCGACGACGAGGACAAACAGAAGCACACGGGCATCCACGGCCGCCGTCCCGACGCGCGGAATATCAACTGGCATCCGTTTCGGGGCCACGTGCACCAAAGCGGCGCCGAGCGCCACACCGGCCGCGCCACCGCAGAGAAAAAGCGTGACCGATTCCACCAGCACCTGGCGAATGATGACGGCTTTGCCCGCGCCGATGGCCGTGCGGACGGCGAATTCGCCGCTGCGCGAAGAGCCGCGGGCGAGCAGAAGACCCGCGACGTTGGCACAAACCAGCAGCAATACCAGCATCACCGCTTCAAAGAGCAAGCGCATGGCTGGCCGGACGTCGCCAATCATGGATTCGAGTTGCGGCTTCACCAGAGCGGAATAGTATTGTTTGTTGTTGTCGGGATACTGCCGGGCAAGATTTGCCGCGATCACACTGAGGTCGGCCTTCGCCTGCTCCTGGGTCGCTCCGGGTTTGAGCCGCCCGATCACGCCCAAAACATCGAACCCGCGCTGGTTCGTCGCGGGATCGTTCCCCTCGGCATCCTGGGCAAGCGACTTCCAGAGCTCAGGCGCGGGATTCTCCAGGGGAAATCGGAACCCCTTCGGCATCACTCCCGCCACGGTGTAGTTGTGGCCGTCCAGGTTGATAGAGGAGCCGGCAACGTCCCGGGCCGAACCGAATTCCGATTGCCACAGATCGTAGCTCAACATCACCGCGTGGTTGCCGGGCTTCTCATCGTCCGGTCCGAAATCTCTGCCCAATATGGGAGCGGCGCCGAGTACGTCGAAGAAATTCGACGAAACGGTTTGGGAATCCAGCCGCCGCGACACTCCTCTGGTCTGCAGAGTCGCTCCACCGCCAACGTAAGATGCCATCCCGCGAAAAGTGCGGTTCTGCGCGCGCCAGTCAAAGTAATCCGGATAACTGAGAGACTCCGCCGCCACACCGGGAAGGGAATGATCCTGCTGGCTGATCCACATCAAACGGTCCGGCTCGGGAAACGGCAGAGGCTGCAAGAGCACCGCGTTCACCAGGCTGAAGACGGCGGTGGTCGCGCCGATTCCCAACGCCAGGATCAGAATCGCGCTGGAAGCATAACCGGGGTTCTTCCTCAGTTGCCGGACCGCATAGACGAAATCTCCCCAGAGGCCTTCGAGGAAAGGGTACATCCAGGGCTCGCGGGCCTGCTCCTCCATGCGGGTCACGTTTCCGAACTCCCGCCTGGCAGCGCGGTCCGCCTCTTTCCGGCTCATTCCTTCCGCCATCAGCGCTTGTGTCTTTTCGTCGAGATGCTGCCGGATCTCTTCCGCCAGATCGCTATAGATCCGGCGGCGCATCCAGAGCTGTTGGAACCACATCACGGCTTTCTCCTAAGACTCCGCCGGCGAAATCACCCGCGTGATGCCTTCGAACATTCGCTCGAAACTGGACACCTCCCGCTCCAGACGCTTTTTTCCGGAGGGCGTGATGCGATAGGTGCGAACTCTCCGCTTCGATGGCGAAGTTTCCCACTCGGCCTTCAACAGCCCGTCTTTGAGCAGTCTCTGCAGGGCCGGGTAGAGGGAACCTTCCTCCACCTGCAGAAGGTCGTTGGACCTCTGCTTGATATGTTGCACGAGGGCATAACCGTGCATGGGCTGACGCAGGACCGACCGGAGGATCATCATTTCCAGAGCCCCGGGAAACAAATCGCGTTGCTCTGTCTTTTTCGACGATGTTGCAGGCATATTTCGAACATACCTAGAGTAAACAAGGGTGCGGGGGAATGTCAACAGGATGGGCCGAAGCGGTCCCTGCGGCATCCGCCAAAGTGCGATATGATTGCCACCAACACGGGAGCGAGGGAGCAGCTATGACCGATCTCATCCAGCGCCAGCGGGAGATTGTGGCGAGACATATACGGGGAGAGAACGAACACGACTGGGCGACCGTCTACGACACGTTCGTACAGGATGACAGGGCACATTACGACGTGGTACCGATGGGCGCGACCTTCAGAGGCATTGAAGGGGTCCGCGGTTTCTACGAGAGCATTGCGGCTGCAATGCCGGACCTCCGGATTCAAGTTCTCTCTGAATTCGACGTTCCCGGCTGCTCTATCCGGGAAGTCGTCATATCAGGTCGCCATCAAGGCGAGTTCTTCGGCGTCCCGCCTTTAGGGAATGCGATTCGCGTGGAACTCGCGGCTTTCTATACCTTTGACGCAGATTCAGCGAGACTTGTGGCCGAGAAGATCTACTACGATCAAGCTACCCTGATGGCGCAGATGCAAGCCCGGCCAGCCTCGACGGTGGCATAGCCGGTATACCCCCGACGGCTTTCGAAGAGAATGCGGATCGATCTCCGTGTGAAGTCTTCACAATCGTCGATGGCCCCGCATGGCAGTTTTACGCAGGCAGCCCGCAAGGGCAACGACAACGATCCTGCAGGGGTGGTGATTGCCCAATGTTGGACCGACTCGCGTTCGCGAAAGCTTACGCCGCGTGGCGCGATACTGAGCGTTGATCCGAATACTTACGCTGCATCACGTCTGTTACGTTCTGATTTCGCTACTCCGGCGCGCACACAAACACGGCGTCGGGTCGCGGAGGTTCGGCGTTCATCGGCGGATTGGGCGCGAGGCGATCGATAGTGCGTTGCCACGGGCCCGGAAGAAAGCGGAACGGGAGGAGCCGAAAATCGCGGCGGGTGATCCTGGAGGCAGGGGTGGGCCCCCGTTTTTAATATCTTGTGGAGCCTATCTTGTGGAAATTGGAGGCGCGGGTCGGAATCGAACCGACGAATAAAGGTTTTGCAGACCTTTGCCTTACCACTTGGCTACCGCGCCGGCGGGAGGTCCTAGTTGCAAAATAACCTGCCGGGAGGTCCCAAGTCAAACGGCGGTTCTCCGCATAATAGTCTTGTGGCTAATCCGCTCGCTTCCATTCTCGATTCCGGCGACCTCGCGATCTTTGATGTTCCCTCGCGCGCTCCCGGGCCTCCCGGTTCGCTGCCCATCACGCCGGAGATGCTTCTGCTGCGGCCTTCGGGCGATCTCTTCGGCTGGACGCAGGATGCCGGCATGGGATGGGAGCCTTCCGCGCTCGGCCGTCCCGAATTCCTCATTCTGAGCACGCACGGCGGGATTCGCGCCGCCGATGGCACGCCGGTCGCGCTGGGCTATCACACCGGCCACTGGGAGGTCGGGCTGCTGATGGATGCCGCGGCGCGGGAACTGAAATCCCTCGGCGCCGTTCCCTTCGCCGGCTATTGCACCGATCCCTGCGACGGCCGCACGCAGGGCACCACCGGCATGTTCGATTCCCTGCCCTATCGCAACGATGCCGCCAGCGTCTTCCGCCGCCTCATTCGTTCCCTGCCCACGCGCAGCGGCGTGCTCGGCGTGGCCACCTGCGACAAGGGCCTGCCCGCCATGATGATGGCGCTGGCCGCCACGCGCGAACTGCCGGCCGTGCTGATTCCCGGCGGCGTCACCCTCCTCGCCGAAGAAGGCGAAGATGCCGGCAAGGTGCAGAGCGCCGGACCGCGTTTCGCGCACGGGCAGATCACCCTGGAAGACGCCGCGCGCGATCTCTGCCGCGCCTGCGCCACGCCGGGCGGCGGCTGCCAGTTCCTGGGGACGGCTGCCACGTCGCAGGTCGTCGGAGAAGCGCTCGGCATGTCTCTGCCACACTCCGCGCTTGCGCCCTCGGGCCATCCCATCTGGCTCGATATGGCCCGCCGCTCCGCGCGCGCCGCTTTTGCGCTGCAGGCCCGCGGCCTCGCCATGCGCGATCTCCTGAGCGAAGCTTCCGTTCGCAACGCCCTGGTATTGCATGCGGCTTTCGGCGGCTCGACCAACCTGATTCTGCATCTGCCCGCCATCGCCTTCTCCGCCGGGCTTTCCCGCCCGACGGTGGACGATTGGGCGCACGTCAATCGCCAGACGCCGCGCCTCGTCGATGCCCTGCCCAACGGGCCGCGCTCGCACCCCACCATCCAGGTCTTCCTGGCGGGCGGCGTGCCGGAAGTGATGCTTCACCTGCGGCGCGCAGGGCTGCTCGAAACGCGCGCCCGCACCGTCACGGGCGAGACCCTCGATACCGCGCTCGACTGGTGGCAGCAATCCGAGCGCAGGGCCGCCCTGCGCCGCATTCTGCGCGAACGCGACGGAATCGACCCCGACGACGTCATCATGGATGCCGATGGCGCGCGCCGCCGCGGACTCACCTCCACCGTCACCTTCCCCAAGGGCAATCTGGCGCCCGGTGGCTCGGTGATCAAGAGCACCGCCATCGATCCCGGCGTCGTGGATGCCACCGGCGTCTTCCGCATGACCGGCCCGGCGCGCGTCTTTCGCAGCGAAAAGGCCGCGATCGCGGCGATCAATAGCCAGGGCGAAGACCGCATTCGCCCGGGAGACGTGCTGGTCTTGATGTGCCGCGGCCCTCTCGGCTCAGGCATGGAAGAGATCTATCAGATCACCGCCGCGCTGCGGTATCTCGAACACGGCAAGCATGTCGCCGTGATTACCGATGCGCGCTTCAGCGGCGTGTCCACCGGCGCCTGCATCGGCCACGTCACTCCGGAAGCACTGGCCGGCGGCCCCATCGGCAAGGTGCGGGATGGCGACCTGATCGAAGTCGTCGTCGACCGCAACACGCTGGAAGGCTCCGTGAACCTGGTGGGCGAAGACAGCCGGCTACTCGGCATCGAGCAGGGAACACAGATCCTCGCGGAGCGGCCGCTGCGCGAGGATTTGGCGCCCGATCCCGCTCTGCCGCCCGAAACGCGCCTCTGGGCCGCGCTGCAAAATGCCAGCGGAGGCACGTGGGCCGGCTGCGTGTTCGATGTGGATGCACTCGTGGAACGGCTAACGCGGTAGCGCGGCTACTGCTTACGATCCGGGGTGAAGAGCGGTCCCGCCGCCAGCCGGGCCGCTCCCAGCGCGAACGCCGGAAACGTCAGGTACACGAGGCCGATTTCCGAATAGTAAGACAGCGCCGTCATCTTCATGGGGCCGTAGGCGAACATCGGATAGTCCAACACGAGATTGATCGCCAGCCACATCGCCCCCACCAGAACGGCTTCGCGCAGGGACACCGCCCTGCCGCGGAAGTATGCGTTCAGTAAAGCCGCGGCGGTCAGCAAAATCGCCAGGTCCATCACTGTCCCAAACAAGGGAGCGTTCGATTTCTTCAGCGGAAAAATCAGGAAGGAGAAGACGAAGGGAATGAGCCAGCTCAGCAGGCCGAGCCAGGCAGCACGCTTCCAGAGGATCATAGAAGCCTCCGGAAACGAGTCTAACACCCCGGGCAAATCAACACGCTGACAAAGCCGGTCTACTTAGCGCCTGGCAGTTTTTGTCCGGAACGCTACCAGCATACCAATACCCGCGACGAACAAAAGTATGGTCGAAGGCTCGGGTGTCTGGGTGATATCCAGTTGTAAGCTGCCCGTGAGCGAATCGCTTCCCGCGGCAGGCTCAAACAGGCCGCTCAGCGATGAAGAGGTAAACGATCCCAATGTTGTCGGGAGCCCCGAATTGAATGTCGCCTCAAACCCGGCGCCTCCCGGTTGGACAGACCCGGAACAGCTTGAGATGGAGGTTGTGGACGTACCGAAATTAAAACAGTCTCCGCCTGCCCCGCTTGCCGCGATCCCCTGCGTGACGGTAAATGAGTTCGTGCCGTCTGTGATCGCGTAGGGTGTGAAGTTGAGGGTTTCCGTGTTAGTCAGGAACGTGGGCGAAATCAGGGAAAATGCGAAAGCCTCAATTGGATCGCCCAGACCGGGGATGTATGTGAACCGGTACAGCAGCGGCACGGGAGAAAAAGGCGTGATGTCCACCGTCAGGCTCCCGTGCGGGGACTCATTTCCCGCGGCAGGCTCAAACAGGCCGCTCAGCGATGAAGAGGTAAACGATCCCAATGTTGTCGGGAGCCCCGAATTGAATGTCGCCTCAAACCCGGCGCCTCCCGGTTGGACAGACCCGGAACAGCT